>Ga0307517_10009959_pt1 | contig 13381 bp, 11 predicted proteins | sample 23_EM_MG_FD_194515 | JGI IMG/M metagenome (GOLD analysis project Ga0307517, IMG submission 194515) | Populus trichocarpa ectomycorrhiza microbial communities from riparian zone in the Pacific Northwest, United States - 23_EM | ecosystem: Host-associated > Plants > Roots > Unclassified | place...
CCCCCCGGCCCCCCCCCCCCCCCTGGCTAAGAGAAGTTGCAAATTTCATCGAGCTTTGGTAATTCTTTTTGCAATTGATACATTTTTTTTCTTATCTAAAACAAAAAGGTTACAAATGGGCAGTATTACTCACCTTTCTAGAAAGAACTGCTAGGATTTCCAGCCTCTCCTTCTGAGATGGAAAATCACAGAAAAGAAGGCGATCTAACCGACCAGGTCTCAACAACGCAGCATCAAGTAGATCTGGTCTACTGCTTCATCATTTGATAATGGGAAAACAGGAATAGTAGAATGTTAGTCTTCAAAGAGTCATTAAAATCTAATTAACAAACCAGGGAACAAAAATTTGTCAGAATCAATGTTAATCATGGAGCTGTAAACATTTAATAACAAATTCCCACAAAATGCTAAAAATTAGATCACTGGATATCCAGTCATGAGATGCTGAATGAAATACATGATTAAAGTCAATTTTGAAACCAAATTTATGCAAAAGAACAAGAATCCATTAGCAACACATCTATCTGGCATCGCCAATCATCAGTGGCAATCCTCCATTGAAATTAACAAATCTAGAACAATTTCTTTATATCCCTTATAATAATTCAATTATTTCATTTGCAGGAGTCAATTTTTACAACATGTAATTTTATGGCACCCAATTCCTTCCACCTTCTCATTTGGACGAAAGTAAAATTTATGAAAATAGGAAGAGAAGAAAATACAGTAAGGATGGGAAGACATTCTCTAATCAGCACAGGAAGCTAACACTAGTATTCAGCCAAAAAAAGGTATCCATCATTTGGTATCTGCTTTCTGAAAATGGAAATGCCATGGACTGCTACAAGCAAAACCATGCACTAAATTATATGCAATAGATTGCAAGTGCAGAAAATCTCTCTTGTTAGTACCAAGTAATTAATGTCTCGAGTGGAACCTGAACCAGAAATAAGTATATACACCAGATTGAAACAAACCTTGTTGCAGCAAAAACAAAAACTCCAGTCAAAACTTCAACGCCATCTAATTCAGTTAGAAACTGGGAAAAGGAAGAATTCAGAAGTGAGAAAAATTGATAAAGAAACCATATAAGATGAAAAAACCAAAATGAGAAACTAACTTGATTAACAACACGATCAGTTACTCCAGTATTGTCATGCCCTCGTTTTGGGGCAATGGAATCAAATTCATCAAAAAATAGAATACATGGTGCTGCAGCTGCAGCTTTTGAGAAAATATCACGAACCTGTAGTGAAAGCAAGGGCATTGCCAGCAGTCAATATGCATTAAATTTTTACAAGGAGGAAACACAGGCATATTCCAATACAGGAACCTATTATGGTCTCAAGTTCACTTCTGGGTCATTAAATCACACAATCAAATGCAGACCACCATCAAAGTGCATTATTGAATTCAACTAAAAGAACAAAAGGAGTTCACACTCAATTGTAATATTGATATCTTATTTTAATCAATTTCAACATAATAAAATACTGCATCCACACAAGTTCCATAAGCATATTTTTGAATCTCCATGATATACCACAAACTCTTTGATCAATTATGCCAAACAATGATCAGTGAATATTAATAATGAAATTATCAGTAAATTATGCAGTATTCTTCAGTTGAAGCAATACTGGAAATGTAAAGTGAGTGCAATACATAACTGATTGCTTACCACCTATCTAACAAACAATTGCAAACTGACTATTCAACAAAGAATAAATGGTAGTGATGTGTCAAAGGATATAACAGGAAGACAAAATGTTTGGCAAGGAAAACGTTTGTGGTGTGAATTTGTTTTGACAAAAGGATATGGCTTACAAGCATCATTACATAGTGTGGAGCTAAAGTTTTTCAAAGCAACAATCTTCACAAAGCAGTATGCCAAAATGCATCAAGAATAAATTTTTGTGTAAGCATTGGACTTCAAGCAAGCAAAGAATTTTCTTATCCTTCCAATACACTCCAGGAACTTTTATATTGAACAACACCAATAAGCAAGGAAGAGAATTCCAAATCAATGCAGAGGCAAACCCTTTGAAATGTATGTGAATACATGGAAAGAAAAATAGATGAAAAAAAAAGTTTCAAAAACTTCAATTCACTTGGAAGAAAGAAAATAAGATTATTGACCCAATAAAAAGTAAATTCACTACCATTCCATTAATATTTCAGGAGCTAGCGTTCTGGCTTGACAAGGACAAAAACTACAGCACTGTGCTAGGGTATGTAGATATGAGGAAAATTATGCAATGGAAGTGTCAAAAGTTCTAGAATGGCTAATTTAAAAGAAATTATTTATTTTATTTTTCATTTCAAAATGGGAAGGGAGGTTTAATTGCTCTCTTACAGCTTGTTCAGAAGCACCAATGTATTTGTTCAACAGCTCAGGTCCTTTCACTGATATGAATCGAAGAGAACAGGCAGCAGCAGCAGCACCAACAATATGAGTTTTGCCACAACCAGGAGGACCGTATAAGAGAACATTTGACCTTAAGCGTAAAGGAGATTGGACAAAGATATTCGGGAACTTTGAAGGCAATTCAATCATCTGCATAGAATTAACAATAACAACTTCAAGCCTATCATAGAATAAGCATGGGAAAAGAAAAGGGCACAAAAAAAAGTAATTAAAGGCACAAACAAGTTTTAGAGGGCAAACATTTGACAAAGCACCAAACAAATAAATGAATTACTGTTTCATTCGATAGTCCAAAGGCTAGTGTTTAATGAAAGACCACTTTAAGAGTACCGAAAAGGTTAGACACCATCCATTACTTATTGAATGAATGAAACAAAGGCATAACTGTGTGTGACCGACACTCAGGTTTCCGTCAGAAAAACATATTTTACACAATGTTTCAAATCCTTCAAAAGCATTTGCGCTATCAGGGAAAAAATTATTGAAACAAAAAGAGCTTATTCAAAGCAGCAATCACCAGAGCAAGGAGCTTATACAGTAAAGCAGAAAACCAGATGGAGTGTATAACAAACCTAAGTACCATAGTCAACAAACTCAATGTAGAATCAGATGATCCAAAACAGTTGACATAAAAAGGAATTGCTAAAGAGAAATGTCCTTTAGAAGGATAAGGAGTGTCATTAACACAAATGTATCTATTTTTGTTGCATAAACTGCCTTCAACTTGCATGAGAGACTGCAATCAAATTCAACTTCGCAAAAAAGCGAAGGGGTATATAAGAATGGAGTTTCTCAACTACAGATATGTCATAAATTGAAATACTATATACAGTAATCATCTATACCAGCCCTCTCCATGGCCTAGTTGTTAGTATTAATATGAGCATCATGTATCAAGTTCAAGTATTAAGGATAATGGGGAAGAGAAGTGTTTTGTTATTCAAATCCATTCAATTAGGTAACTCAATTTTCAGCACCACAGTGATTGAGATGTGGCAATCTCTAAATACAAAATATCTAACAATAAGCACACAGGTTATCTAAAATTTATGATCCAAATTTGAAAGCCCTGAAAGGTCAAAAAGTTGGAAACACGACTTCTCATTGGTAAGATCCTATGTTCACAGGTCTTCCAACCCCAGTATTTCACCCATCATAAAATCAAGACTAAACACAACTTCTTCTATGCAGGATGGGCTGAGAGGATCATGATTCTTTTCACAGTTAACATAAGGTTTTCTTCAGATTTTTCATAAACTTCTTCATCATGCTTTCAATTTTATGACAACTATAATTTTGGCAACATTTCTAGTTTTAATTACAGTATTGTGGGTCATTTGGCACTCAAATTAATAGTATTCCCAAAAACTTTCCAGTTTTTCATTGGTCTGAAGTGTGAGCAAACTTGTATAGAAGACTGCATTTTCGCATATAAGGAATTGATAATAGCTTGAAAATAAATTCTATTTTGAGTGATACACCTTTACCAAGGCCATATGCCTATGCAGTATGCACCTTAAGGTGAGGAACAAAATGAGTATTTGAAACTACAGGGCAGTGAGCTGTCTCATCGATCTAGAGAACTATTTAACTCCAGAGGAACCAAAAAGATTTCCTATGATGGCACAATTCCATTAGAAGTTCTTGCATTCCTCTCTATTTAATTAATCCACAGAGCCTAGAGGTGCTTTTTTCTTTTTTTCAAAGCCTCACTTTTTTTCTTCCAACTAGCGTGATACTCATTTCACAATATTCAAACAGCCTGCAACTTGAAGTTAAGATGAATGGGAAAGCAAATAATTGAAATGCTGATCTTCTGTTAGCAACAAATTAACAGTTAACACAACCTGCAAATGATATAGTCAATAATCATAAAATCATTTTTGATCATTAAACATGTTGAAATAAAAAATCATACCTCTCTAATAGCATTCCTTATGTCACTAAGACCACCAACATCATCCCACCCAGAACGGCCACCTTCAGGGGCAGATTTAGTGATGTCACGCATAGAAACTGGAAGGAACTCGTGCATTGCCCGAGAGAAGTCGTCCTTGAATAACGTGGGTATGTCATGCTTTTCAAAAGTAGAATGAGAAGGCAAAAATCGGCCAATGGCAGCATGTACAGTTCTATCTACCAATATTTCCTGATACATTGAACTGCTTCATATCAGAAATTACAATTCATGCATGTGCAACAAAAGTAGCTTCAAACACAGTTTTTCACTCCCAAGAATTTTGCTAACATAACCAATTTTAGAAGTATCACAACAGACTTAAGACAACAAATTTGAAGTTTAAATGCAATAATAGCTATGTGCCCTGTGCAAGATTGATAAAATTACGTGTCCCACTTCATCATGGAGAAGGTGAGCATAAACAAGCTTGAATGGTGATGAACTGACAATGAAGAAGAAACCTAAAGTAGCCACCCAGCACATTACAATAACATGCAATTTTCATTACAAGAATGATGGAAGGGTATATAATAAAATTAAATGTTAAGTAAAGTGCCAAAAAACATGAAGCTCCAACAAAAAAAAATTTTGAAATCTAGCTATTGCACAGGAGACAGCCAACAAATGAGAGACCCAAATTCACATCAACCAACTTTAAGAACAGTATCAACTGCCTTCTGAGTAGAGAATTCATGATCTAGCCAATTCAATTCAAGAAGATTTGAGTATTTTGTTTTGCTTATCACAATTGCTTGGTAGTTGAAGATGCTAGATGAAGGCCTTGTTTCAGGAAAACCAAGCACATGAATATCTGTTGTGTTATGCCATCGTCTTCTTTCCTATGACTTATAAATGAGCTTCAAATTGTTGTGAATGTTAGCGTTTGATTCATGCTCTTTCATGAATTTTTGTTAATAAAAAAGTTATTCCTTCCTATGAATTGTTTATTTTTCCACTTTGAATGATTTACTGTCTTGCAAAATCATCATTTTAGATGATATATTTGTAAGGAAAAAAAAAACAGAAGAAGAAGAGAGTAAAGGAACAAAATGTTGATACATCCCAAATCCAGAATCACAACAAATACCAGATCATATGCATCATATCCATCACATTTGGAAGCCACATCAAGCAAAATGTCGTCAGAACACAGTAAGGAACGCCTCCGGATTTCATGCTTCAATATAGCCTCGCGTTCTGAGGCAGCAGGAGCAGGCAGTTGCACATGGAAGTCAAACCTTCCTGAAAACATCCAAAGACACAAAACCAGTATAAAAAAGACAAACTGAAGAGAAAGGGAAGTGTTAGTAACCTGAAACCTTTCACAGCATACTTTCTAAGTGCAAAAAGTGACAGACCTGAAGAGCTCAATGACTGTGGAATATTCTCCAGAGTCTGCACAGAGGCTATAAAGGCAATCGGGCCAATTCCACATGTGCTCTTCCTTTTTTCCTGTACATTGCCATATTAAATCTTCATGTTCAGAATAGATCCATTTTGTGTTATTTGTCACCTGAAACCAATGTTCCTCTACTAGTGTGGATGTCTTCCAATCAATCATAATTATGCATGCATATGAAGGCACTGTCATTAGAATCGACCAATTGCACATTGTATGCAAAAGTAAAACAGAACACACATTTACAATGGCTTCAATATTATCAATTCAGGAAGAAGGGAAAGACCATGACGAATTTATTACCCCATATTCATCTATAAAATCTGAGAGAAATTTTGTCAGCGCAACAACCGATGTTGAAGGTTGTGATCCTTCAGAGTCAGAAGAGGCTGACACAATGGTATCCAGATCATCAAAGATGACAAGGGAAGGTGCATGATCTAATGCTTCAGATATGGAAGCAGAAAGGGTTTGACGAATGGCCGAGGCTTTATCTAAAGTGAGTCCAGAGCAGCTTACAAAAACTCTGCATGCACAAAACTAAATTAGAGCAATACAAAAAAATATGTGTTTGTGTGTGCCACCCTTATGCCTTGTTATGATTAAATTTGTTCACAAGAATTAACACAGACAAACATTTGATAGATTTGATTACCAGTTAAAAGGAAGAAAAAAACAGACAATTGCACAAATGTGTTAAAAAAAAGAATTCCTCACATGTGGGCAAAGAGGTCTTCACGCTCTTCAAGGGATTTTGCAACAGCTCTTGCTAAAGTGGTTTTTCCAGAACCCTAAAAAGCAAACACATTTCAATCTCTTGTATTAACTGATACATAACTCTTGGAATAATATGTTTGATTTGTATGATAAAGCAATGACAAAAAAATAGACAATTGAACATGTAGACTTATCAACATGCCAAAATCCAGATACTTTTTAGAAATGAAGGATTTAGTTCCATTGGTGAACAGTCAAGGACTATGAACTTGATTACACTTTTGATTGTTTTATATTTTTTATATTTTTTGGTGAATTTCATTCTTGAATAAATCATTAGAAACAAGGAGAGAAGGAAATAGAGATAAAAAAAAAAGAGGTCATCTTCCATTCTCTAGAAAAGACAAGATCTGATGCAACTAAATTCTCATGACAAGAAGCAAAGTAGGATTTAGGATTATTAAGACAAAATTGGTTTTATTTGATTATCTCGCATTTTAAATTGTAATTAGGGAACTCCTTACTAATGTATTTCCAGTTTAGTGGCATGGACATGTTTTCCAGTGTATAATCAGAATCTAACTTGATTTGAAATTCTATTAGGTTCTTGATGCCTTTATAACATCTTATCATATGTTTTGGCATACCCTCTTTCAAGATTGGCTATTGACGTGAGATTTAACATTACATTTCTCTTTTCCTATTTCTGCTGTTTTTCTTTTGGTCTTTTTCTCTCCCTTACCTCATCCCATGACATCTTCACTACCCTCAAATTCTTCATCTATCCACTGTCATTTGGTACATCAATACAAACCTCTAAATGCAACTGAAGCTCAAAAAAAAAAGGTGCCAGAAAGACTAATTGATCCCAAAATAATATAGGGGCAATAATCGTTTTTAGAGATTATGACACTTCTCACCAGTCACCATCCAAACATAGTACACCATGCGAATACATAAACAATAAAGCTTTTTCAGAGAAAGTCAATGTGCACCCTTTCATCTATTTGTGTTATTAATACCTGTTACAACATTCAAATGATACCTGTTACAATTTCAAGCAGATAGAGGTATTGTCTTTTTTTTTTCATGGATGAAAACAATATTGTCGATTCTCGGTATCTGAGTGATAGTTCAAAATGAGCGTATCTACACATCTTAAACCGGCAGCTTGCACATTTGATTCCCTTAGGCATAGGGTGACAAAAAATAACCATGTGATTTAAACATGTTCCCTGACATATGACACAAATAATCTGCATCTAACACCTACAAGGAAGTTCATTCATCTTCAAGATGAAAATCTCCATACAATTGAACCAAACGGACAATGTGGGATGATAAAACTATTGTGTGTAGTGCAGTCATGTTTGGTTTGACAGTGATAATGAGCATATTTTGTATATCACACATCAAATTATAGATAACTTCACTAAAATCAAAGAGATAAAACTCACGTGAGGTCCATATATTAGAATGTGCCCAGGCAAAGGAAGATTGTATGTATTAAACCACGTGCTATAAGGAGGATATAACAACACCATCAATCCTGCATTGAGATAAAATTGTAATCAACTTAAACTATTAACAGGGAAAGGAGAAAATTCTTTACACCTTGGTGGGGCATGTGATGCGTGTCAGTAGTAGGAAAATTAAGCGCAACAAAAATTGAGAGCTGCATAGGGTGCCAGCACAAGCACACGATGCAGTTTGGCATGACCATGTTATGGCAAAAATATTGGAAAAATCAATCCATAGATGTTTCATCAAGCTACTTTGTCACAATACAAAGATGCATGCAAACACAAAATAATCAAGCATCGTGATTAAAAAAAAAAAAACAAGATCGAGAGAGAATACAGGAGAAAGCCACAACATAACTTTAAGCAATAAAGCTAACTTCAATTCTAAATAGCATTCGATAGACTGTATACACTAATCCAGCTAGTAAAATAAACAGTCACTAACAATCCAAACTTTTCTTCTGCTTTTTCTTTTTCTTTTTCTTTTAGATCAAACAACAATTATAGAACACATGATTACGGGCTCTAAGAAAATTCCAATTCACCAAAACCACAGAAAAGGTTCACCACATAAATATTTACTCAAACAGTCACTCTGTCAAGAACGGAAGAAGATCAAGGTGAAAGTGCAACTAGACAATTACTGACCCCAGTTCGACATGCTAAGAAAAGTTAATATCAATGTAGAAAGAAGGTATCCAGTATTGTGCGCAGAAAACTGGCTTCAACATCCACCTTGAGATTGTTCCGTGTCTTAACAAACATGACAGTAGAGATTGTCATTATTCCTCATTATCATGTGTATGTGTTCTGTTAGCATCTGGAAAACATATATAACAAAGGAATGTAGATCATTACACTATATGCTCATGAACAACAAAATTCCACATGATAAAGGCTTCCCTGAGAACTTCAAGCACTGCAATTAGAAGCATAGAGAGAAAGTACCTACTGTTAATCACATCAGAAGCAGTTGTCCCCATCCAGCTCAAAGATGAAGCATTTGAACTAAACCCTGTAAAAGAGTTACTTTCCTTCAAAGAATAGAAGGACACAGGGCCACCTAGTTTCAGCCTTTCAAACAACCCTACTCCAAGATTATCCTTTTTTCTTTCATTGAAGGCAAGACTGTATGCATTAACCTTTATTCCGTGCACAGATTCCTCAGGAATACTCAGTACATACAAGAATTCAAGTTGCGTTCCACCAGTCTTATTTCTGTTCTTTAGAGATCCATTTGAATAAGAAGATGCCTTTTCCCTGGTCTTCCTATCAATCCCAAAGTCATATCCTTTCACTTCAAAGTGAAGTAAAGTTTCTTTACCTACAATTAATGAATTAACTTCCACCCCAGAAGTTGAAGCAATAGCATCAAGCTGTGCACGATACCATGCTTGAAGAAGTCTTCTCAATCCCTTCTTATTATCAGGCAGATAACCAGTCTCTTCTTCCTGTTTAGAAGGAAAGTCTTGTGACAGAGAAGCAAAAATTTTGTCGTGGATTGACCAATCTACAGCATCCATATAGGTGTCCAAGCTAGTTTTTCTTGGTTTCTGAAGTTTATCGATGTCAATCAGTTCTAGACCAGGCTTCTCAACGGGCTTATCTTGTCCAGGCATCTTAAAGTAACAGGGAGAAAGTGAAAGTGATGCAATGTCCTTCAAATCAGTAATCCATCCCTTTAAATAAATCCCTGAAAACAAAAGAATATTCTAAATTCAAAACTGCACAGTATGGCATAAAAAAATCAATTGAGGAGTCATAATTGTTAAGAGAGGAACAAAATCCTTATTGAAGCATTTTAAAGCTAAAAATGAAGGTTCACATAAAAGCAAATAAAACAGTATAAAGGAACATAGATAAGATCAATGAGTGCTCAGAATAATTAACATACATGAGTGCAGCCCTGCTCTCAAATACAAACGAAGGGATCGAGCTATCATTACATGTCCTTTAGCCACTGAATCGGAAAACAAAAGGCGGACAATTGCTTGATGAAATTCTTTCTTGTCAGTTAAAGTTCCATTGTTAGCTTCCTTGGGAGAGGCACTTTTCACTCTCAATGCATCGCTATCAGGAGTCTTAACACCATCTTTTGATGACAATCTTGGAACAAGTGTGACCAACTGCAGAGAATCTAAAGAAAACATTTGAGCAGTTTCAGGATGCATATAAGCAACACAAGTGGGTGCGGTGGCCAGCTCAACACCTTTGACATCACAATTGTGAAACAATCTTCTGTCTAAATCTTGAAGACGCAACAGGGCCTTTGCCATATTACTTTCTTTATTATAAGACTGCACAGTGGCATCTTGTTTATTAACAACCTTTTCGCGTCTTTTTGGAGCAACTGCAACTTCAGCTCCTGGAACAAGTTGAACTGAAAACAATCTCATAGGTCAGGATTAACACTAGGAGCCCATGACAAACCTTAATTTAACATAATTGTCAACAACCAATGATATCAAAACCAAAGCATATAAAAAAGAAAAGGAATATTATGCACAGACTTGCAACGAGTATAAAAGGAGATTTCTTTAATACAGGTGTGAATTCCAACATTGGATGCTGAGCTCAATTGAGGATCATATGACAGCTTAGCATGAGAAAAATCAATGCATCTATTATATAAATTTGCCAAAAGCAGCAGAATTTCAGCAGCTTGCCTTCACAGTAACAAGGAAGAATAGAAGACACATAAAAGTGGAAGAAAAATGCTAATATGTTACATGGTGAATGAAGTTCTTTCCAACCTCCTGCAGATGAAAAGAATGCTGAAATGATGTGACCAAATTGAATATCCTTAACTGAAATTTTCTATAAAAGATGTTAGATATGGATAAAACGGGCATCCTCTAAAAAAGTTGATTATGTGAATTTGACCCCGGGAATAGTTATGGGTTAGAATCATTATTAAGTGTCCATCAAAGCTTTTGGAAAGTGCTTTGTATGTATACATGTTCTTATACCAGGTCAGAGAATGTCTTATACTGCTTGTTGTCTCTTTTTACACGGTAAAATCTATCAAATTTAGGAGGGGGAGGGGATAGCAGACAGGAAAAATGTAAATTATATACACTTGTTTCATTATATTAATCGAAACTCTAATATGAAAATACATAATTAAGACCATAACAAATGTACCTTCAAGGTATTATGAATCCTATCATTTGGAAACAAGTTAACTTGTGTTGTGTGTGTGTGTGTGTGTGTGTGTGGTGGGGGGGGGTGTGGGATGGGAAATCTAGTACTCCCCACACAAACAAACTTGACATTGAGTTCAAACCAGATTTTTCTTTTAAATATCACTCTTAGACTCAGACTCCCCAATACACCTTATCTCATAAATCTATTGGCCCCTTAAACCTAAAAAAAATAGACAAAAATTCTACACCAAAATTACCTTGAGGTCAGAATACAAATGCAATCCCGAACAAACCACATAGATTCACAATATACCATAACAATATTGAGCAGCTGCAGAATACAACTTAACGAAAGGGGAACGAGTTGCAATTCTTCGGTAAGCAATGTATTGCAGTTGAATTTATCAAGATCACAAGCCACAGTTTGGTAATAGGACGTGGTAAGACCTCAACTTTTGTACTTCAATAGCTTCATGTGAGTCATTATTAGAGTTCAATAAAATCGTTTTTTTTTTAATGTACATCCAAAAGCACAGCATCATTTCAAGAATTGATAAATCAGTGTTTAATTCCAGAACTAAATTATACAAAATAAGAAATTGATAACAACAAAAATGAAATTCTTTAAACCACATAACTAGAAAGCACAACTCAAAAAAAAAAAAGGCAAGGCTGGTAATCACTGAAATTTCATCAAGCTACTATAATTTGAGTGGAAAGTTGCAGACATCATCTTACCCACCGCTCTCTTGGGAGATGTTGAAACCACGAGGAATGTAATGACAGCGCCGCCATGTAACCACAAAGGAAATCTCATTCCTTCATTGACAATCCTCACCTGCAAGCAGATATGATTTCTCAAATGGGAGAAAAAGAAAAAGAGAAGAAAAGAAATAGCGCAAGAAATACCTGCTTTAATATGGAAGCCTCGGCTTGTTCAGCGTTAAGTTCTAAAACTTCCCAATCATCCTCACTATGAGGTTCAATGGTTACTAAAGTCGCGTTGACAACATTAGAAACAGCCCTGACTTGAACACTAATATGATCAGGCAATGAAATGCACTCTGCAAATTGTTGCGCAACCTTCACTCCACAGATAACCAAAAAAAAAAGAAGCAATTAATCCTTGAAATTTGCAGTCATTAGATTAACTAACGCTCCAGTTTTAAAAAAATTAAAATGAATCAGATGTAAATTGAGGTACCTCGATGGAGGAGGAGGAGGAGGTAGCACCGGACCAAGCGACGGTCCAGTGACGGTTGGCGGACGGAGAGCGTAGTTCAAGAGTGAGAAGTGGAGGGAGAGGAGCAGGGCGGCGAGTGGATTCAAGGATTTGGATTAGGTTGATAGGAAGAGAGACAAAGCAGTTCTCTATACCGCCCACGTGCTTCACTTGGAATTCCATTTTTCGATAACTCAAGGAGGAAAGGATGGAGAAAGAGAGCTATGGAATGGTGTTTTGTTTTAAGTTAATTAGAGTAGAGCGGAAGAAGATATATATATATATATATATATATATATATAGAGAGAGAGAGAGAGAGAGAGAGAGAGAGAGAGAGGAGGAGGTGGTTAATGAGCTGACTGTTTTTTTTTTTTTTTGCGCTTCTCGAGGCTTTGCTTCTTTCTTTTTATCTACTGACTTTGAGTTTGGAACGACTTGTGAACAAGAGGAAAAGATGACTCCCACAACTGACGCTTGATACTGGTAGAACTGCCGTCTTTTCTTTTCTTTTTTAATTTCATGACTTTCAATATGCTCCTGTGAAACAAAAAGTTTTTTTTTTAAATCAAATTAATATTTATTTAAAAATTTTTATTGTTTTGATGTTATAATATATATATATTATTTTAATATTTTAAAATATATATATATATATATATATTTTTTAAGAAGTAATCTGAAACATTACATCTTATTTAGCATCTCATCATAAGTTTTAAGATGGAATTGAGATTATATTTTTTATTTAGAAATATATTAAAATAAAATTTTTTTAATTTTTTAAAATTAATTTTTACATCACCACATCAAAACTATCCAAAATTATAAAACTAATTTTATTTTAAATAAAAAAAAATCAAAATATAAAACAACATGGTTTATACACATTTCCAAACACACCCATGTAAACAATCAACCGGTTTTACATGCCTTCTCTTCTTTTTTTTCCTCTCTCAATACTTCCCTTGTCCGCCATTAAAGTGTTG
>Ga0307517_10009960_pt1 | contig 13381 bp, 5 predicted proteins | sample 23_EM_MG_FD_194515 | JGI IMG/M metagenome (GOLD analysis project Ga0307517, IMG submission 194515) | Populus trichocarpa ectomycorrhiza microbial communities from riparian zone in the Pacific Northwest, United States - 23_EM | ecosystem: Host-associated > Plants > Roots > Unclassified | place...
AAAATAAAGATCAAAGCTAGGATAAAAATCAAATCAAATTTTAAAGAATAAAATTAAAAAAAATTCAAAACATAACATATAGTAATTAAAATATTAATGATCAAATTTGATATAAATAACAAGATAATTTTTAATTTCTCATAATTTTTAAAAAGTGTTTTTTATTAAAAATAAAAGAAAAATATTTTAAAAAAAACAAGCTAAATTTTTACTTGATTAGAAAGGTTTTTTATTAATTAATTTTATTAACCATAAATAAACAAGTTTTAGAAAACCAGTGCCGTAAATAAGATGCCATGAAAAACAAAACAACCTTAACCATTTTCAATTTCAATTTCAAAGTTCCACTCCCTAGCACATTGTGCATGCACACCACTGTCTAGCCCACACTGATTAACCCTCTTTCATTCCTATGATAAATATTAATCAAGTCAAATATTTGTTTAGTAGCTGGATTAATCAAGTCAAATCCGGTCTTGAACAGATCAATTTCAAGGATTTTTGTTTTAAAAAAATAACAAAATGATATTATTTTAATAAAAAAAAAAACCTTGTTTGACTCATTACCGATAGTTTAATCCAATGACTCGAATTTTTTTTCCTCAAATACAATTATGGTTATTATCAAAGAAACAATATGGTATCATTGAAAAACAATTATTTATTTTCGTAAATGAATTTAAAAAGCTATGATAGTAGTTGTTAATTGTATTTTAATATTTTAAAGCAAACACAATTTTCGATTCCGAAACAAAAACCAAAAAATCATAGCAGACAAGCTCTAAAAATACTAAACGGCTCGTTGGTTCATAGATTAGCACACCTAAATAATAATGTAATTTGAAAAATTATTTAATTTAGTGGGAACCTTTTTATTAGGAATTAAGGTTGACTTTCACTTGGAGAATCTACCCTATGATCTCTTCCCAAGAGAAAAAAGCTGGTGCCAAACTAGAAACCCAATGCTATTGGACGTTCTTCCTCGTTCGGCAGTGAGGAACTTCAAGCATGACTAATGTTCAGATTGATAACAGTAATAATCCTTGATACTAAATTGCCGTTCTCAAATGCCGTCCGATTAGCCCTTAACAGGGAGCCGACCCAATTGGCAATGTGAGTTGGGCCATACGACCCAAGAAAGTAGTCTCTCGGTAATTGCCCTTGTCAAAAATCAAAATGGATTTGATAGCCGCCGATGGTCCACCACCACCAGTGCATTCGAAAGTGGGGTTCAATTGATTACCACCAGTACCTCATTGTCAGAAGACCAGATCAAGTTCTGAAATTCATGGTAGGTATGCTCTGCCGAGAAAATAATGAAAGGAATAAATATTCCAGAGCAGAATTCTAAATTTCATGAACATTTGACCAACCATTTCTTTATGGAAACGTCCCCAGGATGTTTTTAGCTTGACAGAAACCAGTCATCGTTCTCGCAAGCAGGAAACTATTGGACGTGCAGTCTACCTAAAGATGTGACGATGCACATTTTAAAGCTCTGTCCGTTGCTTGCGGTTATGAGAGGACAAGCTCCTCCCTCTCCATGCTTTCTGCTTAACCATTGGCCCCAAGAATTATGAAAGCAGACATGGTTTGTCCAGAACAGACACCACTGGCTAAAGTTATCTTAGAAAGTCATAGTAGAAATTACCAACGATCCCCCGGTCTTGTGGTTCCAAAGCCTATGAACAAGGGCTCAAGCATTGGTACCAGCACAGTAGAATTTACCTTGTGTTTTGAGGATCCTTTCATTAGTAAAAATCGTTTCGTCAGCCACCCAACCTTTGTCTTGGGCTTTAGTCTGGATGATGAATCGAGCACCAAATAAATCTAATCGTATAGATCAAGGACAACTTAAAATAACACCAAAACACAATTACCCTGGTTGAGTCAACTGAACATTACAATTTTGCATTTCTCTACTTCTGAGAAAAGGAAAGTACAGCAGTTCGAGATGCCAAATATAAGCATGGGCTATCATGGGAGATCATCATTTTCAAATTTTGGCCACCCACGTCAACTAGTGTAAGACTATCTAGCAATGCCCGACTTCGAATTCTTGTTGGAGTTCATGACTCAATCATCAGGCAAACCAAAGAAAGTTTAAGCTTTGAATAGAGTATATGATATGATACAGCATGTGTATCTGAAATAAGAACAAACAGTTGGAGAAAAACCTTGTCACTGCTCTCATCAGTTAACATCATAATCTAATTGTATAAGTTGAACTATTTCAGATAAACAAGTTGGAAATTTTAGAATAGCACCCTCTCTACGAACATGTGGTGCAGTAGCAAGTTGATCAGTAAGTAAAAGCCAAACTTCTTTATCCATCTCAACGACCATCCCTTGCACATACACATACATACCTTTGACAACACCAGTAAAACACCATAATCACCATTCCCTCCAATAAACACTCTCATGCCTTGCACTGCAGTTCTGTCTTTAATATTTTCACGAGTTCTGTCTTTAATAATTCATAGGAAACCAAAACGGGTTCGGTTCTGTCTTTAATATTTTCACGAGTTCCAAGAATGAACATAGATGGGTTTCAGCAAGACAATGATAATTCTCATTCATCCAAAAAAAAAAAAGATAGACACGCAGAGAGTAGAATTCGTTCCACTGGCAGAAAGGTGGTCAAGAACAGTAACAATGTCGGCCTAAAAAGGAATCTGACCTACGTGGTGAATGTTCAAAGATAATTTATTCCAAGTCATCTAGACACTTATAAATGGACACTTCCTCGTTATTAAGCCTTAACAGATACCAAAATATAGTCATTAAACCTGCACTAACCTAGTAGATTAGAACTTGAGATTCAAAACCTACCTCGAGAGCTAGGTTTTAAGTTGAATCTCAAAAAACATTAACACAAGTTGAACCGGTTAACCTATGAATTAACTCAATGATTTAATAACACAAGCTTTTTTTCCCAAGTTAGTCTCCGAGCTAGAAATGACAACTATGCCAACAAATTTCATTTATTACATGGCGTACCATGGTATTAAAAAATAACCAGCTGAACCAAGAATCGTTAAGCGAATCAAAATCTGGGAAAAAGAAGATACCTGTGATTATAATCTACAATTAGTCTGAAAAATGTAGTTATTTTCACCAAACATGCTTACAAATAATCAATGCATTTCTTCTAAACTTTTTTTCTGTTACATTGTTGTACACTATTTCTATATACATCAATTATCCTTTGAATCACAAATCCTTTATATTTATATAAACACTAAACCTAACGAAGAATGAGGAAATATTTGCAGGAGGTTTTCAGAAATAATATATCGAACCTCCAATCAAATGTGAGTCACCAGATGTTCTAATGGCAATCTGAGAATCTCCATTGGACCTTTGCAGCTTTGCTTCTACCTTGCTTTCTTACCTCATGACAATCAACACATGATTCAGATATGTGGAATTTCCCTTCCATGACTCCTTAAATGCACATTGCTAGAAACATTTGAAGAAGAGATGAAATTATGTGAACCATGAACTAGTTGTGCTGCCGTTAGATAAGGGCGAGCTTCGAGTGTTGAACAAGGTGGGTGATGAGAAGTTGCAGCACAGTTGAATGTGTAAGCATGGCTTTGCTGACTGGTCTCACTGTGGGTGTACAATCACAAAAAGAAAAATAATTATAATCTATGAAACTAGCAACTGGAGAGTGAAATTCATAAGTGAATATTTTGCAAGTAGTGGTTGCAAATAAATACATTACCTGCTACTTGGCAGTCGATGGTTCCTCATCCGCATGCCTGGGGAGGTTGGCGACACATCATTTTCTGCGGTGCGGTCTCTCAAACTCTGTGAATTATCCTACAAAAGGCTCCCCAAATAATTAGCATAAGAATTTTGTGCACACTTTTAGGTTATAATGAAATTCTTTTAGATCAATAGATTAAAGAACTAGTATCTGATGCTCACCTCAAGGTTCACTGCAGGTATTGCTTCTCTGCTTGCTGACACATTAAGATCGCTTGCCTTGCACACGAAAGGATGCTCAAGTAGCATCATAGCTGATGGACGCTCTGCTGGATTCCTTCGAAAGCAACGACGAAGGAAATCTTTTCCCTCTGGTGACAAGGTTTCGGGCATAGGTGGATCTTTATTCAATATCTTGAACATAGCTTGAGCCTGATATGTACCAATCATTGCATCAAAATTCTGAATCAGAACATACATGAAATCCTCGAGTTGAAGAAATGAAGAACGAATGAGCTTATACTTCCTCTTCAATGCTGAAGAGGACAAACAAAGCAAGGAACCAATCAAGAACTAACGTGCAAACAAGAGAAACCAGTATGTTTTGTTGTTTGATCAAAAAGTCAATCGATCACCCCCAGGAAAGAGAGGTGTTTTGGTCAAAGATTGAATAATTGATACAGTTTCAGGATTCTATTACCAGGCTCTCCTATCCTGTTAAATCACGACATACATGATGCAATATCTTATTCTTCAAAGAATATTAGCTATTTTCCACTACAAGCTAAGTCGAAATTAGCAAGGAGAAACAGTGATGAGTAGTTTTCAGAGAAATTCCTTTCTCCCTAGATTACTTAAGAAATGGCAGTCTTTTTCTAAAGGTCATGTCGAAAGAGCAATCACATAACATTGGAAGGTAATGCACCCCTGTCAAGAGACCAAGCACATGCTCTCCAAAGGAATTAGGCCAAATGCTGCAAGACCTAGTACCTTAAATGCATGCTCAAAAATGAGTGCAGATCTAGCCATTCTTGGAAAGCAAAGAATGAAGGATTAGCAATATAAAAGAAAAAAGAAAAACAAATTTTCCAATGAAAATGTTATTTCCTTGTATTCCAAATTCAACCAAAAGTTGAATATACACTTAGCAATGTGACCATAGGTATCTTTCTAATTTTCAAAAACCTGGGTTGTGAACAAATAAGGGGAGTAAAGTCTAGTTACGAGCTCACCCCCTGAAGGTCACCCCATGGAGGTTTTCCAGTAAACATCTCAATGATGGTGCAACCCAGACTCCATGTATCAACAGCAAAAGCAAGTTCAGGATTGCCACTTTTCAGCATTACAGCTTTAATGACCTGAATAAAAGAATGGGTTCGAGGAAAATGCATCAATAAGCCATGTAAGCACACACATAAGGTATGTATCTATAAATAATTTCATCATGAAGTACCTCTGGAGCCATCCAGTGTGGACTGCCCTTCAAGGACAATTCATATGATAGTCCTGTAAGCTGCACAGAAACAAAAAACCACGGTGAGAAAAGTGCAAAATTTGTAATTAGAACCCTACAAAGTGTCCAAAGTTATTCAAAACTCACATGTTTTGCCGTCCCAAAATCTGTGAGCTTAACAACTCCTGATGCATCAACAAGCAAATTTGCACCTTTAATGTCTCTGCAGATCATAATTGTGCAAATTATTAAAACTGCACAGCAGGAAAAAAACCTCAACTTTTATGACAGACACACATCATGCTTCCATTCAGGGTTCTTAGTCCAACAATCATGTATTATTCTCTTTCTAAGCATGACTATGGATGATAATGGTGTGGCTCTTTGCAAGATTCTATTTTTTTCACAATTTATTGAAAGACATTTGGCCTAGTGTGATAACTGCCTGTTAACGGAGTTCAGTTTTACTCTTCGTCAAACATGAATCACCCACCTGTGGACCGTCTTTTTACTGTGCAAATAAGCCAATCCAGAGAGAATATGGCGAGTGAAATTGCGGACTATAGATTCTGTCATATGTCCGCAATGTTCACGAACATACTTATTGATCGATCCTGGATTAATATACTCCAAATATATGTAAAATTGATCATCAACCTGGACACAACAAAATGCTCCCTAAATCATCAAACGAGAAGAAACTTATAGGAACTCAAATTAAACTGATAAATTAGTAGATGGGACAAGGGAATACTCACGATCTCACAGCCATAATATTGCACTATATTTGGATGCTTTAGATCACGTAGAACTCTGATTTCCTGCAACCAATGAAAATAGAATCCCCAATCAACTTGATTAGATGCCGCTTCTGAATTTGTCCTCAATATTTGCAATTATAAGGATGGATATGGTGAATTGAAATTGCTAAAATGCCTATAAGGAACTCCAAAGATAACCTGCTCCAACTGCTTTATACATTCAGCAGATTTTGGATCATCGGGGATGATATCAACTTCCTTCATTGCACATGAGGCTCCAGTCACTCTGTCAAATAAAAGCAACCAATTAAATTTCACAGAAGCAGAAAATCAAGAAACAAGAAGCACAAAAGCTTCAGAACTACTAGCTTACCTGTTGGTTCCCATATAAACTCTTCCATATGTACCAGATCCAATAAGTTTTCCTTTCACCCACTGATTTTTTCTTAATGGTTCATTTAGTTTTTCTAATGTGTTATGGATGATAGTAGGTGGGGATGGCATGGATTGTGGTGGTGCAGCTCCAGGAGGAAGAGGCAACGGATGAGGAGGAGGAAACCGGGAAAGAGGAAACGGATGAGCACTTACACGACTGTTTTCAGGCCACTCCTTAGAACTTCCCTGAAGCAATTTATGATGTGATCGAAAATAAAATTTATTTTCAAGGTCGACACAGGGACTTTGTAACGTTGGGCTGCGAAGTGGAGAATGATCAGGACTAAACACAGTTTTAACTGGTGGCACTTGTGAAGAATGGATTGCAAGCCTACCCAAGTCAGGAATCTTCAAAGTTGACCGAACCTGCGATTCTTGAGAAGCCACGAAAGAAGGTAAAAAATCTCCAGTGTATGATCTTTGTGGGCTAACAGTAGCAGGACTTGGGAGTCCACTTATTGGGGCACTCCTAGGAGAAGAAATCAAACTGGACTTGTAATTTGCACCTTCGATATTTAGATCATGAGACAGAACCCTGTTACTATTCCCTGGAGATTTAGTCAATTCAGTGGCAACATGAGAAGCAAAAAGATCCGTGGCATTTGATCGTCGTGGACTGGCAGAAGGACTTGAGAAACCACTTGTCGGGGCACTTCTGGCCTGAATTTTCAGTCTTAAGTCACGACTGGTGCTGTCAAGATTTGCGTGCTGAGAAAACCTCTGACGAAAATTGCTTGAAGGTTTGGCAAATTTTGTAGCAATTTGATCGGTGTTTTTCCTGATGGTCCATAGCCGAATCAATAGAGCAGATCAACATAGTAATATATGCGGAGCAAGCAATTCCCTATGTAACTTAACATACAAAAAATTTGTGACACAACACAGCAGAACCAGACAACGTCACGATATTTAGGTTTCTAAAGATTGCCTCCAAATCCTAACCTCGTCATAATAGATTACCCCATAGACATTATTTCCGGAACACAAAGCAGAATTTGATCACATTATCCTGAAGTATATATCATAACAATTGCCGCATGTATCCATTACCTTAGATTTCATTTGTCTCAATATCCATCTTTATATCCATTATTCAAATTTGTTGTCATTGATTATTTGGAGAGGGGATGTGCATATATTCAAACGACTAATTAGCCTTTTCCTTGCGGTCAAGGCCTATAGTTTGATCACTTTTTTGTGTTCTTGGTTACAAGGGGGTGACTTGAATCTGAGGCAATAACTTAAAAAAACAGCAGCAACAAAAGAAAGAAAGAACGCAGAGAGCAGAAGTATTTATCTTGCTTGTGATTGATTTGATGCAACTGCCTTCTACTATTTTTTACCACCAAATTGAAAAAAAAAACAAAACAAAAAACAAAAACAAAATGATCTTACCTCCTTACCACATGGTTCGGCCCTTCTTCGGGTGAGCCGAGATGACCATGGCCCAAAATCGAACCCAACGGCTCCTGTCTCCTAGTCAAAAGTGATACAGGTACTGGCAATGGATGCGGGACGGCCACCGAAGACCAGTGATCCGTCCCGCTAGGAGACCGTGACTTTTTGGCAGAATCAGGGTCACCAGACGGCGAATTTGGTCGGTCGGTTAAATTCCAGCCAAGGTCCTGCTCGCTGACAGGCCTAGGCTTCCTCTGCCGTTCCATCTTCTTGAGCATAAAAGATTGGCCACGGTTAATCCAGGAAGTACCAGCAGTGTTACTGTAGTTGTTGCTGTTATCTTTTGTGGAAGAAACAGAGGGAGATGATGGCATAGAAGAGGAGGGAGTTTTTGAAAAGAAAGGCATTTGGGAGGCTTGGAGAGGAAGGAAATGAAAGTGCCTGAAAGCTTCATGTGACCGATGTAGTAATCGTTCCGAGAGGCACTTCTTAGGTTACTTCGTCGTTGTTGCTACACCAACCTTTTTGTCAAAACTGAGGATTTGCGGGGATATTAGGATCTGACTTGCCGAGTTTAAACTCTGTTTTGGGTTTTAAAAGTCAAGTCTGCCCGTACATATAAAATATGTTTGGCTGAGCGTTTTTTTATTAATTAAAATTTTATTTTTTAATTAAAAATTAAAATTTTTAATTTTTTTAATCATGCTTTCAAACACTTTATGTATTTTATGTAATAATTGAAAATATAAATATTTTTGTATATATTTTTATATTAATATATCAAAATAAATTGAGAAATATAAATTTAATATTATTTTAATTTAAAAAAGCAAGTTTAACTATAAAAACAAATACTCTTTTAGTAAATTTTAAACAAGACATTCATATTCAAATTAATATTTCTAGAATAATTAATTATAGTGATCATTATTATTAAACTTAGGTTAATTTGAATGGTTGGTTTAAAAAATTTATGATTCTGAATTTAATTGATAGTTGAGTTGATCTATCCATGTCAAATTCAAAAAGATTTTTTCATTTAAAAAAAACAATATTGTTTGAACAGTAAATTAATTAGATAATTCATTGACTGAGTCTTTTTTAATAAGCCATCGAGATACATCTAACACTTTTATTTTATATTCGAGTCCAACTTAATAACATAAATAAAACCAAACATAAGTCAAACATCGAAAAACACGAGGTTGAAACTCTAGTAACCGAGCTTTGCTTGCATAGTAAGAGGGTGATTGGGAGGGAGTGTGCCGGTAGTTGTTTTTTAAATAATTTTTTGTGTTAAAATATATGTTAATGATATTTTTTATTTTTAAAAAATTATTTTTAACACCAGCACATTAAAACGATGCAAAACATACAAATCATATTAAATTTTAATAAAAACAAATTAATTTTTTTAAAAATACAGTTTACATCAATGTGCTGGGGAATTGGGATCGGTAAACACGGCATTTCTGTACCTACAAAGGTCAGCAGCCGACGTGGCTCACGAAATGGACTCTGAGAGAGATGGACTTGAGGGAGAGGAGAGATAGACTTAAATTTCTTTTACTTCGTAAGAGTAGTTAATTCCTTGTTTCTTTAAGTAATTAATTGAGAGTGACTTCTTATTATATGATATTGAATAGAAAAAACTATATGGTTGACAAAGTCTGTGATGCACCACGGCAAAATTAAAGGTGGTTGTTCCAGGATTTGCTTTTGCTACTTCTTCGAGTCCTTTCCTGGCATTTCTCTGCAAACTACATACATTTAAATCTCTCTATAAATTAATACCAGGAAGATTTAATTAATTAATCAATCAATCAAGATATTATTTAATCAAGATATCATTTAAATTTTAAATTTAAGTTGAAATCAAATAAAATTTGATAAATCTATTTTTAACGGATCTAAAAAAATCACTCGACCCTCCTTCCTTGAGCATGCCTTGAGTGGGGGCATGATAGTGTATCAAGCTTAGCCACGCCAGACCCAGCAGTCTGCCAAGCCCCGGCACGCTAGGTCCGGTGTCAGCCACACCCAGACGCTATTGAGCTTGGTAGTGTGTCAAGCCCCTTACACGTTTATGGGAATGCGCATCCTCCCTTAAAACGCCCAAGAGAATGATCATCCTCTCTTGGTATGCCCAAGGGAATGAGGTAATGTGGGTCTGGCAAACATGTGAACCTGATAGTCCGCCAAGTCCAAGATAATGATCATCCTCCCTTGGCACACGCGGTAAAATGATCATTCTCCATTGGCACGCTCAAGAAAATGAGATAATATGGATATGACAAACATGTCACACCTAAAGTACTTGGACTTGACAGTCAACCAAGTCCAAGGTAACGGTTGTCTGACAAACATGTCAAACCCAAGGTAATTGGACTTGGCAGTTAGTTAAGTTCAAGGGAATGATCATCCTCCCTTGGCATGTTGGTCTAGCAAACATGTCAGACCCGAGACACTTGAGTCCAAGTGAATAATCATCCTCCCTTGGCACGTCTAAAGTAATGACCAACCTTCCTGGTTCTAGCCCCGGAGAAGAACTCAACTTCATTGGGTTTAGGTACATTTGACGTTTTGAACCCTAATCTCACTACGCCTTTTATGTGTAAAAAAGTCCCACACCATATTCCTATAAAATATTAATACAGATGTAAGGGATGTTTATCTTTCATTAAATAATATCAGGGTAAGATTACACTTATACTCTTCTTTTCACAAAAGGACAAGACTCATGATTTATGAATACACAATTAGACTTTTAAAACAAAGGTTCACAATCTTCATTCTCTACTGCATGTATGTTTTTAGAACATTTCTCTCTAGAACATTCTTGTATTTTCTCTCTTTAAAAATATACTTATTAAAGCATTGGAGAATCTTTACCTTTATCAAAAAAGATCTTTTACAAGTATTAGTCACAAGCCATCTTGCTCTACTAAGTATGAGTTATCAACTACCTTGATTAGGAAGAATAGATGAGATTGATAGGAGTAATTAATTAACTAATTATTCAACCTGGATATTCTATTACAAGACTAATTTCTAGAGCTTCATCAATAATATTATTTAATTGAGATTATTCCGTACATGTTCTAGATTATTTGTCATTACTTATATAGTTTCTTCATCAACAATAAAACTATAAAGAAATAATTGCTTTATTACCCTTGTTGTTGCCCCTGTTAATAAAAATGAAGTCCTGAAGTAAGATATACTCCTTGGATTCTCGTCCCTTTACTTTTCCAAAAAAATAAAATCATTATCTCAAGTTGATGTAAGATTTTGTTCACTCGAACCACAATTTCAATCTCGATAAGTTAGTTTCGATGCCCTACTTTTGTTTGTTCATCAGGAAAGCAATGACACAGTAGTTTCTTACCTTTTTGTCAATTTATTCAAGGTGCATAATGAAGCGCCTGGAGGGATGGTGTGGAAAGATTCATGGTAGTTGAAAGCCAGCTCACTACATTGAAATGTATCAAGTAATTTAGGGATATGCCTTTGAATCTCGGAATCTAATTGCACTATTGCTGGTCCCGAGTAGGTGCTTGGTTGATCGTTTCAAACTGTGTTTAGTTTTGTTTCAAAAATATATTTGTTTTTTTAAAAATATTAAATTAATTTTTTTAATTTTTTTTAAATGATTTTGATTTGTCCATGTAAAAAATAATATGAAAACAATATTTTAAAATAAAAAATATTTTTGAAAAATACTCTAGTTATGTGCATAAAGAAAAATCCTTCAAAATTTTTAGTTTTTCTTACAAGATTTTTAGTTATTGTTTTAATTTAATTTTAAATCCTTCAAAGAAAAATATTCATGAAATTTATACTATTCCTTTGATAATTTCTTTAATTAAACATATTAACAAAAAGAACTTATGCAGTTCTTATTCATGCCTATATTGTTAATTTCTATCACTTATAATTGAAATTAAAAATCCTATGAATAAAATATTTATAGATAATATAATCGTAATGCTTCTATATGTTATCATACAAAAAAAAATTAAAATATTCATGGATAAAACTATTGTAATCGATTTTTATTTTTAAAAAAAAATTGTGTTAGAAGTGCTTATAAAAAAATACAACAAATATGGGCCTACAACGGCCCGTCATTTTTCACTAAATTCAAGCCCCAGGCAATAGCCCCCTGACCCTAAATCTCCAAAGGCCCAAACTCTAATCCCTCTTTCTTCCACTTTAAATTGTACTAAACATTAAAACGCATCGGGTATTATCCGTAGATGCCTACACTTTCCACGTATACACAAATCATTATGAATGATTTTTTGTTTATTTTTTAACAATTTATTTTAGCAATCAAAGTTTTATTTTAAACGATTTAATTCTAATTCAAAACCAGTTGCTCAAGGGTAAAATTAGAAAAATAAAGACTGAAATGAAAAGGTATATCAAATATTGATGACTTGCTAGAAATTTCAGAAAATATACACTTTGATCCTCTAACTTTTAAAATAACACAAATTATATAATTTATGTGCCTTAATTGTTTTCAAGTTTAATTTTGATATAAAAAATCATTTTTGTTATTTTTTTAGTCCCTGTTGAGAGACGAGAGAAAGAAAGGTCACCGAATCCTGGTTATAAAAAGAGAAAAATATCATTGACATCAATTTATATCACCAAAACTGTCGATATTTGTGTCGAATGATTTCATTTGACGAGTAAAGTTCATATCAGCTGTTTTTTTTTTTTTACATGTAAAATTCATGAGAAAACATATTTGAGCTCATTTTGATTTTTGGTTTCGAGTTGATTTTGATTTTTAGGATGTTTTTTTTTGAATTTTTGAGGCCTTTAATATGTTTATAATGGTACCAAAGGTGTTTTGGGTAAAAACAATTTATTGAAAAACCAATTTTTATATCAAAAAAAACTTAAACCTTGATTTCTCAGTTACCATAATAATCGTAATCTGGATAAATCAGACGACATATCATATTATTTTTTTTAAAAAAAATTGGATAGACGACATATTATCCTTTTCAGTTGCAACAAAAAAAATAAGAGTCTAGTGGCGCGGGTTGCTAGGGCATGCCCGAGCATGGGCCCTGATGAAATGAGTCAAGCCTAATAATGTCTTGCCTTTGTGTTTTTTTTAAAAAAATATTTTTTTCTATTTTTTAAAAATTAATTCTTATTTTATATGGTTTTCTTCTCTATTTTTTAAGAGTTTTTATAATTTATCTATATTTTTTTAATCTATTGTATAGATGAATTTTATTTTTTAGAATATTTTTTTTATTTTCAATTAATATTTGTAATATGTGCAACCATACATAATGTTTTTTCTAATAATTTTATTCAATTAATTTAATTTATATCTTTATTTTTATTATCGTTTGATTGAATAAAAATATTATTGTAATAAAAAAATTTAGCAAACATAACCAAGTAAGTGTTCTGTCTTGCGAGATTAAATATCTTGATTTATATTTGTCTTTTAATTTTTTAATTTTTATTTTTAGTTATCATTTATGTTTTTTTATTTATTTAATTATGTATATAAATATTTTAACTTGTAAATATATAAACATGTTAAAAAAATTTATATATAATTTTTTTTATTTGATAGAAAAAT
>Ga0307517_10009961_pt1 | contig 13381 bp, 16 predicted proteins | sample 23_EM_MG_FD_194515 | JGI IMG/M metagenome (GOLD analysis project Ga0307517, IMG submission 194515) | Populus trichocarpa ectomycorrhiza microbial communities from riparian zone in the Pacific Northwest, United States - 23_EM | ecosystem: Host-associated > Plants > Roots > Unclassified | place...
ATTGATATCGAACGATGAAGGAAGAAGCCGTGCCGTTGCTGGTGTTAATGACACATCTTGCTGTGAGTCTGGAATTATGATGTTGATTAGAACCGACAACTCGAGAAACAGAAAGGAGAGAAAGAGTGCAATGGGAATGTGAATTCTCGAATATTCGAGCCAAAGTAGGTAGTTTGACCAAGTGGAAAAACAAAAAAAAAAATCACCTGAGTCCACTGACGCGCTCATACTACTAGAAGAAGTCATCGAATTAAGAGCTAACAGTGACAAGATCCGTGGTCAGCGCGGTGATAGTGAAAAGGAAGAGAGCCCACTCACATATCCAACAGGGTACCCAACGACACCTGCGCTTTTCAGGGTAGTGGAACGTTCAACGTAAACCAATTTGAAGATAGGTTTAGAGTGACTCTATGCCTCAATTGCGGACTCATGAATTGCTAACTTCATATTGCTTCGCATGCGGGAGACATTAGAGGAAAGAAGGACTCTGTCCTCGATGGAAAACGGCAAGGGACGTGTATTCCCATTCGTTGAGGGGGTTGGGATGTTTGAGGCAGGTGATGAGCTGGGGACGCGAGTGTCTGTACACGCCAACGACAGTTGCCGATGATTCCTCCTTCTTCGTGGATGGATACTGCAAAGACCTCGGCGGAGACAGGGGAGACATAGTTGAAGAAGGGAACCACAAGTGAGGAATGGGAGGGTATCTAATGGCCTTAGGTGGTTGTCATCAATATCATAAGGTCTGTTTTAGGAGACTACTGGATCTCTATACATCAGCGATTCAAATATTCAAATATTCATGCCTAACCCAGTCTTGACCCAGTCATTGGCATAATTTCTCCTCGATCCACCATTCATCAAGATCATATTTCAGCAGTAGCCGTTCGACCATTCGAGCTGTTTATAATTGAACTGCCTAGGCCGTCTAAAATTTTAGTTGATCATGTCTGTCCCTGGAATCCTAGCTAGGCGCCACTTCAGACCACAATAAACCATACTTAGTCAAGAAGCGGCGACAGGCACAAGCCTCGTGAAGTAAATTCAGAATCATATGAATGTATAAATAATCAACTTCATGGACGGAGCTTTCCAGCTATAAGAAAAAATTGCCCATATGAACAAAAGGAACCCAGCGGCGGAATGAAACGTTCTGGGAACGCAAGTTGTTAACCGCAATATGGAGAGCTTTCGCAGACTTTGCGATGTTAGCCGTTCCAGCATGCTCTCCATCAGGACCCCTGAAAATCTCTTCGTAAAAGGTGTCTGCAATAGTCGGGCCAACTTCGTTCATTATTTCCCTTATAAATGACCAGAATTTATTTTCCAGGAATTGACGATAACAATGAAACCTACCACATAGTAGCTATCACACGGTGGAATTCGGGGAAAACTTGCTCCCAAGTTCATTACTTCGTCTGGAAGGGTTTCGCCCCCCATGGCTGTCTTGCAAGCGCATGGGAAAGTCAGGGATCCATTCGGCATTTTCCCCTTCACGATTCTTGAGGCCGAGAGTAGCCAGCCTTCAAGAACGAGACCACTATCAAGCGGTTTGACTCGGTCTTGCTTCCTATGGCATGCGAAATGAACGACTGATACATCTGAAAAACGAAAGGCAATTGGTTCGTCGGTCGCAGTGGTACTAGCACCTCCAAATCCGACCAAAATGTCGTCAGGAACATATCGGCGAATGTTCCTCAACTGTTTCCGTGGAAAGCAATTTCTGAGATCGAATGACGACCATCATCTTATCCACTTAGGTCGAGGTAATCGGCGGATTTCTTAGGAGAGCCCCTCCAGTTGGCGTATACGAGATAAAATAATCGAAGGCGCGTTCGACGGGCGGTCTTTGCGATAGCAGCCAGCTGCACGGATCGGAAGAAAAATAAAGAGTCCAGTGGGACACCATTGTATGATAGGCATTTCGCCCGATTCAGTCTACGGAGTTTTGTAAGAACGAGTAGATCCTTTTCTGCAGTCTACTAGTGACTTACCTTGAAACGAAGAATTTCAATAATAGGCTCCACCGCTTCGTACCATAGGACTGTCAACACAAATCGAAACATATCGTCTGCGGTTTTGATTTTAGGGTGTTGAATCCTCTTCGGAACTTTCTGTTCTAGAAACCTGACAATTTTGGCCCGAGTATCCTCAGCAACCGACCATGGTACCATGAACGGAGAAATTGCCATTGGTGAGGCGCAGAAGATGCCGTAGCATGCCGGTATGTAGTAGCGCCAAGACCACCGCCATCCCCCGCCCGTAGACCTACAACCCCGGCATCCTTCAGCACCCCACCCGTCCCACAATCCCACAGGGCGAGGAGAAACACTATCAAAACTGTTCCTTCTCCTCTCGGACGCGATCTCGCGGGTATTGTTGTCCGTCCGCGTTTTCCATTTCGATTTTTGCTTCGCGGGGGACCTGAACAGCGCGTGAAAACCCTGGGGTTGTCTTCAACATCCGAGTCGTCGGAGGGGAGGGTTCTGTCGTTGACGACGGTGGTGTTGGTCCTCGTCGACTTTGTGCTACGTTGCCGCGTGGGTGAGGATTGCGCTGTAGGCAGTTGACGAGGGTAAAAGAACCCTTTCAGGCTACCGATAAACCACTCTTTCGGAGGAGCCTTCGGACGGAGGAGGAGGAATAGCGGATACACCCTGAACTTGGTGTTCCTAGTCAACCGCAGGCTGCTGGATCGCGGCGGCAGCGTGAGATTCGTTCCTGTGATGAGGAACCAGTGAGAAGTTCCTCTTCTCCTCCTTCAGCACCGGCGTCGACGTCTCCTTCTACTTTTGCCTCTGCTCCAGCTCCTTCTGTCTCGCCTCCATCATAAACCTCGGATTCTTCACCACCTTAATCTTCGCCTCCTTTACGAGCTTCTTCTGAACCTTGGCCTGTTCGAAACTGCTTAGTTCATCCCCAACTCCTCTGTAAATTTTTTGGTCTAACTTGTCTCATTGCCCGCCGTCAAGATTTGCTAAAGGCTGTAGTTGGAGTTGAGGCTGCGGCTGTGGCTACGGCATACTCTGTAGTCTGTATTCCTGGCGCATAACCCCACTTCGAGCGACCGAGGGGGAATTTATCGTCTTCTTTGGCTTTGCCCCTGTTCCTTGACCTCTTTGATTATTTAGTGACCACTGCACCGGAACCGCCCACATGGAGTGGTATGGCTTGCGCATAGGTAACAGTTTCGAGTGTGTAGGTGGCCGGTGTAGCGACACTGTAGCAAATGGAAGATCCCGTGGTAGTTGTAGAGTTGCCAGAGGGAGGTTGAGGGCGTATCGTGTTGGACTCTGTTGCCGGCGTTGGTGCTGGTGCGACTGTTGTCGTTGTTGCCATGGAGGGAGAGACGGAATCCGCTGTATTCATGACGGAGTGTATACCGACGGGCGCTGAAAGCGGTTGCTCCTCGTGAGCATTGATTCAAAGCAACCTGGGAGGCGGGCTGAGAAGGCCCAATGGAGGAGAAATCGGAGGAAGGGCGCATGGTGGTGGTGTCGCAATCTCGTGGGTTGTTTGGGGGAGACTGGCGGATGATGGAAGAACACCTTTGTTCTTTTGTGAAACGTTTATAAGCTATGGTTTATGGGCTTTGTGGATGACGAGAATGATGCGGAGAGAGGGCTACGAGAAACGGTTAGACTCGGTCAAATGTGGGGCAGGAATGAACGCACGAAAAGGCAATGGCAATGGGGACTCTCCCGCAACAAAACTGGGATAGGTAGACGAGGACTGCATTAGGTCCTGAAAGCTGGGATTGGCGCTAGCAGTAGATGGCTGATCCCGGGCGCTCCGCTTCGCCCAGAGGGCTGGCCGAGGTGGCATTCATTCGAGGAACCAGCCGGGGGTGTCAGACTGTCAGTGGATGCGGTGGTGCTGGGTTGCTAGCCGGGAAAGGATTGAAAGTTGATGGAATATATATATAAACAATTGTCGATGTCTGATGCGCTCCGAAGGTTTCAAACTCCGACTAGACTGACAACCGTCAAAATCGACCGTGACCATGGACATTCAGGCTCTAGCAGTTCTGGCGGCACCCGAGTTGTGGGATTGTTCCCCTGCTAAACTCATTCAATTCGAAGGACGTGGCGGTGAATTCCAAGCTCTCGCAGCGAAACTGCTCTACAGTTTCATTGAGGAGGCACAGGCGTATCCTCACAGCCAACTAGTGGAACAATTCTGGTCTAGTGTTGAAAAGGGTCATCCGGGGTTGGTCTCAAATAGTGGGCTTGCATTGGCCTGGTCAGAGAACTATACTTGACGTCGAATCACCATAGTTGAAAGGCTCAGAACCCTCCCTCCGACCGTCTCCCAGGAAGAGACAGTGAAACTCCTGTTTAAAGGAATCGATCGAAAGGACGTAAATTTCTCATCTGTTTTTGCCTTTGCGGCCGAGCTCCTTACGCACCTTGGGATAGTATGTACGTGTTACGACTATTACTCTGCAGTGGGCAAAGTGTCTGATATGCGCTAGTTCAAAACCCAGGTGGGCCAAAGTCCGGACCCGAGACACCCCATTCGGTTACCGAATTCGTATCGAAAGATATCGACGAGCTGCTCAGGGAGGCTGAAGAGGAGGGGTTTGCGACATGCAGGCAAGAAATTCTCACTGCACTAGTACGTCGTCAAATCCATTATCTGGTATATTATTGAGGCCCGATGCCATGCACATAGGGATTCAAACGCGACGGTGTCGATTGCCCATTGACTGACATCTCTTTCGATCCAACAAACCCGAATTATGTCGTACCTGTTCTTTCCCATGTCATTCCCACCTCGGTCCACAACAAAGTTAGTCATCCTTTTCCATAAGCTTTTCAATTGGTTCAACTGGATCTCTGTAGCCCGAGACCTTGAAATTTATTGCCATGTTCGTTGGGACAGAAATAAGGGACCTCGTTGTCGAACACCTAAATGGTGTCGAAAATATCATGAACCTGGAAATGAATGCGTCGCAGGCATACAATGATCTCAGGTGGACGATCCAGGCTAAAGAAGATGATGGCGAGGTACGAATAAAGATCTTATTGGACTGGTTTCATCATATCTGATGTCTTTAAGGTCACTTATATATTCAGAAAGTTTGCGCACAAGAATTTTCCGGGACCAGGCTTCATCAAGTTGAGGGATGGCGATAAAGTACTGTTTGGAAAAGGGCAAGGGAAGGGTGTTGAAGGATTTCCTAGAGGACCTCTTCCAGTGCTTTGCAATCTGCACTATGCTGTGGCTCATGCATTGCGTGTAAGTGGTGCAGCAGACCTGATTGCGCGGCTTAAGGATGATGCTGATGACTCTGATTTGCCCAATGATGCCACCCCAATGGACTTCGCCAAGATTTTGACAGCGAAATTACTTCTGAACTCGGGCAGACTCTCACTACCATTCGAGCCTGGTTTTTGATACATGTTGCACTTTTAGGGTTTTTGGCAGGCTACAGTACTATTAGTATTAATGGTATTGTCGCCTTTTTATATACTTCCTCATCCTGCAAACTTTTTATCCTTGCTACCAGCAAATACCTTGTGAGGACCTTATTTGATTTCTGAACACTGCTCTTGCCGAATTTTTTTTACATAAGATGTTCAGATTTTAATTCCCACTACCTTTAGGTAGGGGGTTTTATCTGCACAACTGCTCTGAAACATGAAAATTGTGCCACCTGTGCTGAGTCGTTTGTCCTCATTTGCGCTGTTCCCACTTTTAGTTATATTTGATCACATTACATCATGACATGTCCCAATCTACCAATCTGAAACAGTCCAAATAATTTCTTCTCCCCAACCTGCTCTGCCTATTCTCAAGCTTGTTTCTTCTGCAACACTAGCATGGTACAAGTTAATATTTCTAATGGTCCTGCTTGTGTTGGATACTCCCCAGGCCTTGCCACTTCTTGTGTCTCCCTCACTTTCTGGACTGCACATGAGATTTTATCTGGGCCAACCACACCCACTGTCTCTTATTGTGTTACTGTTCCAACCCCTGAATTTGTCTTTACAACCACTGTTGAGTGTTATGTTTGTGATGGTATGGAATTTGATTTGGTGCTAGGGCAAGATTTTGATAGAATCTGTCAGGATAATTCAGGTAAGACTTTTGGCAGGATTTTATAGGTGACCATTTGCTCAATTTTTATGATCTCCAATCTAGTTTCCAACCCACTGTGTTCCCTTGAACATTTGGTTCATGACACTCTTGTTAATCATTTGAATAACTTTATTATATCTATCAATGAAACTGCACAAAGATCCTTTGTGATCCAAAGACAACCTGAATTTGAATATGAATATCATGGCTCTGCGGATGTACAACCTAATAAAAACATTCCTGAGCCAATGTCAGGCATGCAAATTTTGACAGATATGCTGTTAAATGAAACAGGAACAGGGGTCTGCACCTCAATATTTTCTGATCAGTTATCATCTCTGCATTACCTTTTAAATTTACATGGGTTTTTGAATTTTCCTGAATGTGTTCAAGAGTGCAAAATTATGCTGGCGCATCATTTGTTGAATGGGGATTGCATGCAGTATGGACACTTGTGCCAAACAATTGATAAAGAAAAATGTCCTGACTGCACAGCCTGTCGTACAGTGAGCCTTGGATTTTCACAGTCATCTGATATAACCAAAATGGTAGTAAATCTTGCAACAAAAGCTTCAGCTGCTGAGATGTGCACTGATAAATTGTTGATTTTGGCAGATTCTATTGGGCCAAGTGAAAATTTGTGTGACAAGGACAAGCGGAACAAACATCACAAATTAATTTATAGCCTACAAAAATTCTCTGGTCAAACGGAATATCGTGCATCAGCTGAGACTGCTCCATATGATGTTTTCCATGATTTGTTGTTTGGGATAGAACAATGCAATTCAGGCACCTTAAGAGCCATTTTGGCCCATCATCACGTTGCTGTGAATTCAAAAACAAAACGCAAGGATATGATAAATTTGATTTTGCAGCATATATCTGATGGCCACTGTTGGAAAAATGTGACTGTTGGACTTGAACAAGCAGCTTGTGAGGATGTGAAACAAAAAGCAGACACTGGGTTTGATGTCTCTGATTGTGAGTGAAAGATCAAAATCCTACAATATTTGAAAGATGTTCTCCCTCGTCTTCCTATTCTGCAACTGTTGAACATTGAAAATATTTCTCATGATCCCTCAGCCTCTTTGAAAAAATTACAAGAAACTCTTCAAATTCATATAAACAATCTCCAGGAGGAAGATAAAGCATGTTTGAAAGATGCATGGCCTCATAAAGTGTCTTCAGATCTGAAAGAAAAAATAGCTAAAATGTTTATCAAGGAGACCTCCTCTCAGGCATTAGCAACTTTTGTATGTGCCAGTTGTGCTGAGGATTGTTCAGTGAAGCATAAAACTTCTGTGAATGAGCAGGACATCTCTTTAAGCCCTTTGCATCGCCCTGATGTACGATGTTCAACCAAAAATGCCCTGTTTGCTATTGATGAGGATTGGTTGGACTCTACTTGCACAGTTCCACAATTTTCTGACAATCAAATTGACCACAATGCTTTATTAGACCCTCAAGGTATCTCAGATTCTCTGGATGGAAAGACAAAATTGTTGTCATTTTGTTCAGATTGTCACAAAAATATTGTCAAAGGGAAGACACCTCCACTTGCTTTAGCAAATCATATGACAGTGGGAGATACCAGCAGAACTTCAAGATCTCACTATGGTTGAAGAAGCTGTGATTGCATGCTGTCGGGCCAAAACATGGGTTGTTCAACTTCAAGAAAAGCATGACTCTATTAATTTACCCAATATTCAACGAGGGTTCAAAGGTCACACTATTATTTATCCACAGAAGGCAGAAGGTCTGGCACAGCTCCTTCCTCCTGCTGTTGCAGATGCATGTACTCCTATATGTGTCATTTTTATTGGATCACAGCAGCCTACCAAAGAGTGGTTAAGGCTGGACACGGGTGCATAGGTTTACCTGGACCCTACCCACAGGTATTTTCGACACCAAAATCCATACCCAGATCTGTAAAGATCTTTTCCCACAGATCATCTGGATCCACAGGTCAAAAACCTGCAGGTTATGGGTACTCGCAGGTAAACCACTGTTTGCAGGTATTCAAGGGTACCCAAAGGTAAACCCACAGGTAATAGTTGAAAAACAATAAATTTCATAAATCCATAGTTAAAAAAGACTAATTGACAAAGCACACATCTGAGCCATCTGTATCATGCATTTGCGATGGGTTCGAAACGTTCGCGGTAGGTTTGAGGTATTCAGATGGGTTCAATATCTTCACAAGTAAGGGAAACATGCTGAACGGGCGGAATGTTTCATATCGTTAGGTATTAATTGTCGAAGAATGAGCACTTACTTATGTTATTATGTACCAGCCCTCCTGCTACCATGGTTAGAGGGTGCTCGAACAGCGCCAGGATCGACGATGGGCCTTCTCTTCGCTAGGAAAAAGGAAAAGGGGGGCCAACGTCTTTGCTAGCTTGTCGTTGATCGATGATGGCCACAGCGTCGGCAATGAGCGGCATTGATAAGCATATCCAATGGCCAGCACCTCCGCCGATAAGGGGAGTGAGAATGGGCGGTGTCAACAATGGCTGAGAAACAGTGAGTCCAGAAACAACTTGCGATCACGAACGAGTGCTTACTGTTATCAAACTCCCATTCCCTCCTTCCCATCTTGGACGAATCGAGCCGGCTGTAGTATTCAAGCACATTAGCAACTGTTCTACACCTCAACAGGGAATGACTAACCCATTAGAGAAGCACAACGCGGGCGCTGGACGTTCACGAACGTCTGTGACAGCGAGGCGAACAAAGTGCCTTCAGCGTCACTCTCGTCTCAATACACTTCCTCTAGCTGCCATCGCCTGTCGACCCTCCACCCTCGTCTCCACACTTATCGGGGACTTTCACTGTCCCCATCACACGTTGCCGGTGGTTTTTGATATTCGTTGTCTTGTCGATTATCGCCCTCGTTATCGATCATCATCATGGGCGGGGTAGTGGTGGTGGTCCGAGTCGTCGTCATCGGCGAGCGTGGATGTCAGTAATCGGCCCACATCCCTCTAAGGAGGGGAGGGGCAGAGGGGCACTGGGTGGCAGCTGCGCGAGACGGTGGTGTGGTTGAGAGGTCCGAGTTGTCGTCGTCGGCAAGCATTGATGTTGGTAATCGGGCCCACGTGCGAGTGACGGTGGTGTGTTGAGACCAAAGTTGAAAGTTGAACGTTGAACGTTGAACGTTGATCATCAACAAAGTCTGGTTGATAATCAATTCAAACTCCGCTCAACTTGGACCGGCGATTTGCTTGAACTCATCTGGTATTTGTGGTTCGAATTCATGCACGCTGTGTCAAAAAAAAATTGAAAAAAAGAATTTAAACATAGAGGTACCTGTAGGTTACCCACTATTTAAAAAATCGAAGCCTGGATTCTCAAGGATCTGTGGCTGCAGGTGAACCAGATCCGCAGGTCACACTACCTGCAGGTATTCCCATGGGTATACCCACAGGTAACCCTTATGAACCCGCACCCGTGTCCAGCCTTAAGAGTGGTTGAAACACAAAGCCAAACCTCTGGTTGTCAGAAGAGAAAAAATTCGTAAAGCTTTGGAATGGTTAAAGAAACACAATCCTGGTTATCAGGATGTCCAAATTGACCACCAAGCAATCAGCAAATATCCAGATTGCGATGTGTTGCCTTATCACATTGAGCACATTATGGATGGAGATAAAAATGCTTTGGACAGTTTAACTGCCAGGTATGACAATCCTTTGCCTTCTACAACCCAAACACCCCCTTTCACTGCCCCAAACTGTGAATTTAATACTTCAGCAATTCATCAAAATGTCGATGCAACTCAGGAAGAACCAACACTTTGCCCAGCCATGCCAAACACTACAGCTGACACTCCTGGACAGCTTGACAACATTCACAGTGCTGAAAGGGAGCATGGACACCCAGATGAAACAATTTTTGAAAGTGTGGTGGTCACAGATGTAGATGGCAATGCGACTTCAAATCAATTACGTGCTGCAGCCATAAGACACATCAAACAAAAAAAAAGGAAGTTACGTTGAGATTCCCCATGATCCTAAACCTGTGAATGAGTTTTTCAATCCAAATCTTTTTCCAATGATATATCCTACACTGTATCCATATGGCCTTGGTGGATTTGAAGATCCCAAAAGAGAGGTCAAAGTCTCCTTAAAAAGACATGTCCGTCACTTATTCAACTTGCATGATCGACAATTTCAGCAACATTATTCCTTCCTATTCACAGTTTTTAATGTCCTTCAACGTCGGGCAATACTACTGCATACAAGCTTAAAAGTCAAAGCCAGAAATTTTGAATCCATTGCTAGTACTCTGAATTCCATCTCTGCAGAAACAATTGAGGCTGTATGTCAAAGAGTTGCACATGGGGACAGCAAAACAAAGAACAGTGAGGATGAAGGGAAGGTCTTGCAATTGCTCAAAGAAATGAATATTGTGGTGTCAAATGTACCAGGGTCCTCATCTTCCAGAGTGGTTATGCAAAATCAAATCAGAGCCCTTATTGTTGAAAAGGGCTTGCCTAGCTTTTATATAACGATCAATCCTGCTGATGTTTTCAATCCACTTGTCAAATTTTTGGCTGGGACAGAAATTGATGTGGATGCATTGTTACCTGAGGATGTGCCTTCTTATATTGAGCAGTCTATTTTGGTGGTTAAAAACCCTGTGGTTGCCAGTAAATTTTTTAACAATATATGAAGGCATTCATCAAAAGTATATTAGGCTTTGACATTGAGTCCCTAGAAGGAAAGAGCAAGGAGGGAATTTTGGGACTTGTAAATGGATACTATGGCTGTGTAGAAGCTCAAGGGCATGGAATGCTTCACTGTCACATGCTCATATGGTTGGACGGTGCTTTGAACTGTGAAGAAATTCAAGACAAAGCGCTATCAGGGGATTCTGATTTTCAAAAACGGTTGATTGAGTTCCTGGATGACACAATTTCCAATGAAATCCCTGAACTGCCTACTCCCCAGCAAAATGTACCTTCTGCCACGATTAACCCATGCTCAATACGAGGCTTGAATGGACAAAATTTCACCCACACTGAAAATGCAAAACAAGAAGATTTGCATTACCTGGTCAACAATTGTCAATCTCATCGCCATACTCACACATGCTACAGATACTGGAAAGGGCCTCCTGAACCCAAAAGCTGTCGATTTGATCTGGGAGAACATCAAATACAAAAATACACATATTTTGATGACAAAACCGGCAATATACATCTTTGATGTTTGAATGGCCTGGTAAATAATTTTAATGAAACAATTATAAAACTGATTTGTTGCAATATGGACATCAAATTCATTGGCTCAGGTCCTTCCACAAAAGCCATTATTTACTATATCACAGATTACATCACCAAATCGCAATTGCAATCTCATGTAGCATATGCAGCATTAGAACTGGCTGTCTGCAAGTTGAATCAAATAAATACTGAAGATGATTTGCCAACAATAAGAGCCAAGAAACTACTCCAGAAATGTGCGTATGCAATGGTTTCTCACCAGGAACTTTCCGCCCAGCAAGTTGCCACATATTTGATGGAATTCGAAGATCATTTCACTAGTCACGAGTACAAAAATATATATTGGACAGGGTTTGATGCATATGTCGCAGGCTGCCTGTCTTTAAATCAGGGGGATGAAAATACCAATATTAGTCATGAAGAGACTACCATGAAAGAGAGTGACACAGAAAACTCAGAAATTGCACAAAGAGAAGATGAAATAGGCATAACTTCCAACCATGCTGGAGAAATAGTGCCCAAAAGTGGGCAGATTTTGGACTACATCAAACGAGGCAATGACTTGAAAAATACGTGTTTGTGGGAATATATTTCTCGTGCATGTAAAATAACTATCAAGCTTGCAGCACATGGAAAAATGACAACACAAATGGAAAAAATGAATGACCTTGATAGCACATCAACATACCAAGACAAATTGGACAGCACCAGTGGGAGACCCAAATTTGCTTTTAGTGAGGACCACCCTGATTACGAAACACATATACAGCAACTATGCCCACCTGACAAAGCACTGGTGCCTGTGGCAATTGGCATTGCATTTCCACGCCACGATCAAGAGCAGGAGCTTTCCCACTACCACAGAGTCATGTTGACCTTGTTTAAACCTTGGTTTTACCCTCTGGATCTGATTGACAATGTAACGTCCTCAAATATTGCAGATGCTTTGGCAAACTCCTTCTCTGCAATGTTAGCTGAACATCCAAAGGTTGGACAGAAATTAGACAACATGCAATCTCTGCACAAGTGTAAAGACAGCCGTGATGATCATTTTCAAGAACGGCAGAATGAAAGGAAGCGGGCTTCACAGCATCAGACCAACAACCAGCAAACAACAGGAAACAGCAATGCTGACGATTTTTTCTTTGGGGATCCCAATGACATTGGAGATGAAATTCTGGAGCAAAACCATTTTCAAATCTTCCAAGCCAGATGCCAATGCCAGGTAGAACTTAAAAGGTAGTGGGCCATGCCGACCGCGGTCGGCCTTACCGCGTTATTTCATCAAAACATGTGATGTGCAAGGGTCCACTCAGCCAGAGGAATCCCCAAGTGCGACACTCTGTCAGACTCACACCAATCAGACTCACACTCAACTTGCACTGTCACATTCACACTCAAGCGCGTGAAATCCCCATTCTTGTCATTGTTGCCTGCTCACACTCACACTTGAGTGGTCATACTCACACTCAATCGGTCATACTCACACTCCGGCACTTGGTGTCTGCATTAGTTTTAGTGAACTTGAGTAGATAAAAATTAAATTTTAACTTCAGTTGGGACTCAAACACTGAACAAAATAAAGAACATTAAAAAACATACTAAGTACTCTCTGAGACACTAATAAGCACTGTCCGAAAATCCAAAACTAGCGTTGAAACTATCAAAATTAAATTAGTGATGTGCAGGCTCGGGCTCGAAGCCCTAAGCCGGCCCAAGCTGGCCCTAGAAAGCCAAGCCAAGCCTGAGCCGTGATGACGGCTTGAGGCGGCCTACGGCTCGGGCCTCAATTTTCTCAAGCCTGAGCCGTGGGCTTGAGCCGCGGCTTGAACCTTGAGATAGTGGTATGAATTGTGCCATTTATTGGCCCTTAGACTTGCAGTAGAAAAACATTTTGAGTCAATTTCGAGTTTGTGATTTGTTCCCGCTTATATAATTGATGAAAAATGGAGTGTGATGAGTGTGATCATCACTGCTCTCACAACCGCCATGCTCGTGTCCACCCATGCTCCTACATATTCATCGGTGTGAAGTGGATCTAGATGCCTATTTGCGTCCCCATTAGGCATCTTC
>Ga0307517_10009962_pt1 | contig 13379 bp, 17 predicted proteins | sample 23_EM_MG_FD_194515 | JGI IMG/M metagenome (GOLD analysis project Ga0307517, IMG submission 194515) | Populus trichocarpa ectomycorrhiza microbial communities from riparian zone in the Pacific Northwest, United States - 23_EM | ecosystem: Host-associated > Plants > Roots > Unclassified | place...
GCAATATTTTCTATCCCATCTATCTTACATATATAATGCATATCCTGCAATTCACGCCCAGAAAATTAGCTCTCACCTGATGTGGGGAGGGTGCGTATTTTGCGAGGAAGGTTTACATAATGTGCTGCCGTGGCCGGCATCACCACACTTCCTTCCCCTCAATAACGGAAATGCGTCGTTCTTAAACCATTATTCAGACATACAATTCCCCAATATTCCTCCCCCTAATATTTTAAGTCTTTTAGGATGCGAAAGTGACTTGCAAAACAGAATTACGGGGTGATACAAATTTGTCACTTGACGAAGAATTGTCCGGCCTCTGAAAGTGTCCTTCAAAATCGTCGGCTCATTAGGTTGCATTCCTCGCGTTTGAAAAAAAAAAAAAGTACGTAGTATATCTCACTTAGTTGCTTGACCCGACTATAGGAAAAAAACCTCAGTTTCTCCAAAATATTGGAATCCGGACACCGGACACCAGACACCGGAAATTCCAATATCGAGATGTCCTCGATTACGTAGAGTTCCTGAGACCGAGACCGTGCTGATTAACTCTCTCGTCATAGTTTCCGAACTTCCACGTCCCCAGATATTCAAAGGAACACCTTGGTGCTTGATTATGTTTCGGTATGGGCGAAAAAAGTTCTCGAACTTATGTAAATCGTTGGTCCCAGGGGGAACCTCAGCAGTGTAGTGACCATTCATTGGCACAGCGGCTTCGCTGCGGGCAAGCGAGGCTTGTTTACTGGAAAATAACGACCTTTGACGATTTGTCATAATTAAATAATTGGGGGCCGCTATAGGAAAGGAATGACTATGTATGGTGCTCATTATCGCGATCCTCTTGGGAATTGCTTGGGAAAGGGCGTGGTTGATGGACATGTTTCAGACCAATATTTCGGTTTCCCCCGTAATTCCATGCGGATCGCTCCGCGCTCCACGCACTCCCAGTCAAGCTCGGGGGACCCTTACCTAGGTCCTATTCCATCAGGTCAACCTCGACATTCGTTATCGTTGGCCAAGATGAAATTGATAAAGATCACGGTCAGCTGTTGCCCACAACGAGACGCCTGCCTCTCCAGGTTCTTCCGTAACCTGCAGCGAGGTAATCGGATACGAGAACGAGGCGAGGAAAGGACCGAAATGAAGTTGGGGATCGGGTGGATCGGGTGCGCGAGGAGGCGATAGTGGGAAACCGGTTCGCAAAGACCAGCCCCTAAGCCGACAATCCTGTCCGGCTGCGAAGAGAAGGTCTCGTTCGTGATCGACCGCGATTCCCTGAATGGGACGATTCGTCAATGGCTTGAACACGAAATGAGGAGACTAACGAGATTCTGGGTGTATGTGTTTATGTGCCCGTCGAAAACTCTCAGCGGGGAGGTTGATGAAGGGTATCGAAAGTCAAACGTCATAAGCTATCAAAAAATTAGCTCTCAGTGGTCATAGGCCAAAAAAAAGTGCCCACATCCCCATTTAAATGACTGATGAGAAGTTCCCGATCCCGAATAACACCGAGGTGAAGCACTGAGCTTCGGGGGGCGCATTTGAAGCGGTCGTCGAAAAGCTTTTGACTTCGATCCGTTGGCATCCGCATGTCGAACCTTTCAATTGAACCATTGCGTGTCCCAGTGTACACAAGATTCTGCAAAATGAGTGAGCTCTGACCGATTTCGCAACGGATAAGCTACATACCCCTTGTTGAATGACTGAGAATACATCACTATTTGTACGCAGATATTGAGGAGTGCTGGAAATTTCAACGTCGGGGATATATACGGCACTCTTACGAGCTCCTGGCAATACCGTGAATAAAGGCACTGGCTCGGATCTTTTGGAGGAACGGTCGCACCTAGAACAAGTGCTTTATCCCTGAGACTGGATGACCAAATGTCAAAGACCCCGACCAAATTTAAAACGAACAGGTGCCTTATAAACAGTCAGCGTTCTGGGTTGAAGTAAAAGGATGTAACTCACTCAAGGCTGGCTAAGTTCTGAACAGAGATCTTTCCTGGCCCAAGACAGGTAGACCTAATGACAGTCAGGCACTGTCGAAAAGGCTTTAGAAAAAATTACACGCAATAGGCACCCGACACGGATATGGAGGAAATCTATCAAGTTTATTTTTAAAAATAAAAGGGTGCCATTGGAGGAAAGATTCTTGCCTGAGAGGAACATTGTAAGTTCAAATCTGGGGACCAAGAATGCGCCATCAAACTATGTTCTGGTCCACTATCTCTGTGACTGTACAGCCATCCAAGATCATCTCCAATGAAGCGCCAGGCATGGCCATCCACTCGCGTCGACTAAACCACGGTCAGAACATAACCTGAAGACGGAGAAAAATGGGCGGACACAAAATGCGTGGATAGAACCCATGGTTGGGACCCGGACTCGAGTTGCCCTTGAGGTCGACGCGTAGTTCGCGCAGAGAATACCACTAGAGAGAAGAAGTTTGAACCATTACATAAAACGAAATCTACGAACAAGACTGACTGAGAGTTCCTCATCCTCTGAGTGCAGGATCCCGTGGAAAAATTCATCTCGTTTGCATGCCATGGAACAAACGTTCTAGACCTGCGTTCCTGTACAGCCTTTTCATGGAGTGCATCGAAAAATCCTTTCGTTCCTTTTGTGTGGTGGCTCGTGATAGTCTCGGCTGGTGGTGGGGCCCGTTTAGTTCGTGAAGACAGTGGAAAGTATCGGCTTCGCTCTTCGTCCCAGTAGAGTCCCGGTAGATCCTTTGGCATCAAGTAGCTGTATAGACTGGAGTTGAGTAAGCTGGTTGAGTGCCAACTACTTAGTACAGCCGAAGATATGACGATTGCGACAGTTTGCCATCAAAGCAATAGGTGTCATGGCAAACATTTTCCTCCTTCTCACCATCGTGCATAACCAACACATTCATGAAAGTCGCGGTCGTAGGCTCGGGAGTCTCGGGTTTGGGAGCGACATGGGTGAGTCCTGCTGAAGTGCTCTGGATTTCTAGCTCATGACCAACCATCGAGTCAGCTCTTGAATGAACATAGCGACCACGAAGTGCACCTTTACGAGTCGGATTGCAGGCCTGGTGGACATGCGAATACCGTCCATTTCCTTCCAGAAGGAAAGGTACGGGGGCAAGGTGTTGATGTTGATGCGTATGGGATTCCTCCTTATCAGACTGCGTGGAACTCATTTATTTAAATAACACTTCATAGTGGCTTCGTATGTATCTAACAGTGTATGTTTGCCTGGTCCTCACCTTGCTTTCGCAGATAGTTTTCAACCCCACAACTTATCCAAATTTTTTACGGTTCGTCAAACTCTACCCGCCATCCAACGGAGTGCGTCTGCCTCGGCTTCTATCATGGTTCCGGGGCAAATCCTCCGCTGGTCCTGAAGTTGACACTGGAATCCGTATTCTTCCTACCAAGATGACCTTCAGCGTGTCTCGAGATGGCGGAGCTTTCGAATGGGCAGGCAAAAATCTAGCGACCGTCTTCTGTCAAGTTCATCGCCTCTTGGATCCACAAATGTGGCGGATGATATACGACATATTAAGGTTCAACGCATGCGCACGACGAGTTCTTCTTACCCCTAAGAATAACGACGAGAGAGAGACTTCCATTGGCGAATACTTGGACAACGAAGGGTACTCTGCCGCATTCCGCAATAACTATCTCATCGTCGGTCCTGTCTTACGTTTCTTGTTCCTCTTTTATTAATCGATTACTTAGCCCATGACAGCTGCAATATGGAGCACACCACCAGATAAATGCTTTGCGGACTTCCCTACTCGGACCTTGGTACACCATACTCCATTCAGCTGCAAAACTAAAGTTTGAAGTCAATTTTCAGATTCAATTCCTTTACAACCACCATCTTCTTCAAATTATAGGGAAACCCTCATGGTTGACGATACAAGGTGGCAGGTCCGTATTTCATCCCCCAGTTTTTTCCACCCTTATTTTGTTCCCTTCCACAGCCATAAATATGTAAACACCATCCTGTCCAAAATGCCTCAAGAGCAACTCCATCTCTCCACCGCTGTCAAGTCGCTCAGGAATATCAACGAGGATGGACATCGACCCCAAGTAGTGCTCAGGACAGAAAACGGTCATGAGATGACTTATGACCATGTTATTCTGGCTTGCCATTCGGATGCAGCACTGGAAATCCTCAGAACTGGGGGAATAACTGACGAAGAAGGTCGTATTCTAGGTCAATTTAGCTGGAGTCATAACGAGGTAGTTCTGCATTGTGACGAAAGCGTGAGTCCTTGGTGCCAAGCTCAAGAATACGCCGAGAGATTTGACGTTTTTTTATCGTTAGCTAATGCCCAAAAGGCGAATTGCCTGGTCTTGTTGGAACTATCTCTCATTTACGAAGGCCATCCCACTCTCAGCTGGACAAGAAAGTGATTACAGCTCGAACGAAGATTTGTACGACGAGAAGGGGAAACACCCCAAGAGATTAAATATTCAAAAAGTTGAACAAGTTTCCTTGTCGGTGTTCGATCCTTCCTTTTAGTTTCTATTTCTGACGAAAAACATTCATCAGGACCTGTAAGTTTGTTGCGTTGTACAAGTGGCTTGTCCCCAATCAATGATTATCCTCAGATGGTATGAACGATTTGCAACATATCCCTGAGGACAAATATGGGCCAGTTCTTGTAACCCTCAATCCACTTTTCGAGCCAGCAGAAGACAAAATCAGAGGGCGGTGGAAGTACGATCATCCTATTTTGGACGCTAAAGTATGTCTCCCTTCCTTCATCCAAGCCGACACGCTAAATACTCTTCCAGGCCGTCCGAGCCCAAAACGAAATGTATAAAATACAAAACACGCGGTCCATTTCGTACGCAGGAGCGTACCTCAAATATGGGTTCCACGAGGACGGATTCACCTCAGGTCTGCTAGCCGCTTGCTCGATTGACGACGACCAAGAGAGTTTGCCCTCCTCCGCCGCGTTCACAGCAGCCTTAACCGGAATGACAATCCCCACACGCAAGTTGACCGTTCATCCTCCATTTGAAATCGAACATGCGGATCACCATATTCGATTGAGCTTACAAGGGTCAGAAAGCCTGGGCTATGCGCTTATTGCTCAGATATTCGATTATTTAGAAACGTCGGGTGTCAGGGGCTTCGTAGGCACTATTGGGGCGATTATCTTGGGGATCGTCGCAGGGTTACTTGGAATTCAGGATCTTTGAATGAATCGCCGAAGCTTGTGACTCGACACGACATTTATCAAGAGGTTGTTGTTTGTATTTGATTTATTTTAAACATGTTGTGCATAAGAAACCTTGATTTCTGGGCACTTGGAACAGATAGCAATATTCTGTGTCAAAATTAATCCCTCCTGACTTGGAGCCATTTGGGGTTGTCAGTCATGATGTTTCCAACCATCGTACACAGTGTCAAGCGTGAGTTACCAGCATGACATCCAAACCCTTGGGAATATCAAGCTTAAAGGTCGAAACGAAGAAGCCAACTCCCGCCGCTTGGTTTGGTAATCCCTCTGAAAGGTCTCGACTAGCCCACCCTGAAGAACGAGGTGCCTTGACGTTCTCCGAAAAGGCCTCCCTCGTTCAGAACTCCGCGAACTTTATCAGGATAGCTAAATGATATGAGGGTGTTAGGAACGCAATCGCGACATTTATGTGATGAACCCACGCAATTGTGTCTCGTTCAATCCTGCCCTTAAATGAACCTCGCATCCTCAAGATTGGGAAAAGTCGACATACCTGTACGACTGTGATACATTATCTTCTCCGGCTCGGAGAGTGCCCGAAGGGAGTCAATTTGTCATCCGTTTCCTCAAGGTTGTTGGTGGAACTTGAAAAGAAAAAAGCTTGAATATATCAAGAATATATGCGCAGAAATGACAATGGTTTATAATAACTTACTCTCCGAATGACGTGCCTAGGAAGACGTCGTTTGCCCATACACTGGCAGCAAATGCTGAGCGAGGTCAGGTCTGGAAAACATACCCCGGCACTCAGGTAAGCGGGCTTTGCCGCTTGTTGGCCCTATCGTTATTTCCCCCTGATTAACATTTATCACTTATCATCGCGCGGCACGACCAAACAAATGTAGCCGAGAGCAGCGACGATCGCGTCAAAAGCAATTGGCAAATCTTTTCTTCCTTCTCACCATCGTGTATAATCAACACATCCATGAAGGTTGCGGTCGTAGGTCTGGGAGTCTCAGGTCTGGGAGCGACATGGGTGAATCCTGTTGAAGCGCTCTGGATTTCTAGCTCATGACCAACCATCGAGTCAGCTCTTGAATGAACATAGCGACCACGAAGTGCACCTTTACGAGTCGGATTGCAGGCCTGGTGGACATGCGAATACCGTCCATTTCCTTCCAGAAGGAAAGGTACGGGGGCAAGGTGTTGATGTTGATGCGTATGGGATTCCTCCTTATCAGACTGCGTGGAACTCATTTATTTAAATAACACTTCATAGTGGCTTCGTATGTATCTAACAGTGTATGTTTGCCTGGTCCTCACCTTGCTTTCGCAGATAGTTTTCAACCCCACAACTTATCCAAATTTTTTACGGTTCGTCAAACTCTACCCGCCATCCAACGGAGTGCGTCTGCCTCGGCTTCTATCATGGTTCCGGGGCAAATCCTCCGCTGGTCCTGAAGTTGACACTGGAATCCGTATTCTTCCTACCAAGATGACCTTCAGCGTGTCTCGAGATGGCGGAGCTTTCGAATGGGCAGGCAAAAATCTAGCGACCGTCTTCTGTCAAGTTCATCGCCTCTTGGATCCACAAATGTGGCGGATGATATACGACATATTAAGGTTCAACGCATGCGCACGACGAGTTCTTCTTACCCCTAAGAATAACGACGAGAGAGAGACTTCCATTGGCGAATACTTGGACAACGAAGGGTACTCTGCCCGCATTCCGCAATAACTATCTCATCGTCGCTCCTGTCTTATTCCTTTTGTTCCTCTTATATTAATCGATTATTTAGCCCATGACAGTTGCAATATGGAGCACACCACCAGATAAATGCTTTGCGGATTTCCCTACTCGGACCTTGGTACATCATATTCCATTCAGTTGCAAAACTAAAGTTTGAAGTTGATTTTCAGATTCAATTCCTTTACAACCACCGATTTCTTCAAATTATAGGGCAGCCCTTTTGGTTGACGATACAAGGTGGCAGGTCCGTATTTCATCCCCCAGTTTTTTCCACCCTTATCTTGTTCCCTTCCACAGCCATAAATATGTAAACACCATCCTGTCCAAAATGCCTCAAGAGCAACTCCATCTCTCCACCGCTGTCAAGTCGCTCAGGAATATCAACGAGGATGGACTTCGACCCCAAGTAGTGCTCAGGACAGAAAACGGCCATGAGACGACTTATGACCATGTTATTCTGGCTTGCCATTCGAATACAGCACTGGAAATTCTCAGGACTGGGGGGATAACTGACGAAGAAGATCGTATTTTAGGTCAATTTAGCTGGACTCGTAACGATGTAGTTCTGCATTGTAACGAAAACGTGAGCTCCTGGTGTCAAGCTCAAGAATACCCAGAGAAATTTGACGTTTTTTCATCGTTAGCTAGTGCCTAAAAGGCGAATTGCCTGGTCATGTTGGAACTATCTCTCATTTACGAAGGCCATCCCACTGTCGGCTGGACAAGAAAATGATTACACCTCGGACGAAGATTTGTACGATGAGAAGGTGAAACACCCCCAGAAGTTGAATATTCAAGAGTTTGAGCAATTTTCCTTGTCAGTGTTCGATTCTCTTCCTTTTTCCCATTTAATTTCCATTTCTGACGAAAAAGCATTCATCAGGACCTGCAAGTTTTTTACGTTGTACAATTGGCCTCTCCCCAATCAATGATTTTCATCAGATAATATGAACGATGTGCAGCATATCCCTAAGGACAAATATGGGCCAGTTCTTGTAACCCTCAATCCACCCCTCGAGCCAGCAGAAGACAAAATCAGAGGGCGGTGGAAGTACGATCATCCTGTTTTGGACGCTAAAGTATGTCTCCCTTCCTTCGTCCAAGCCGACACGCTAAATACTCTTCCAGGCCGTCCGAGCCCAAAACGAAATGTATAAAATACAAAACACGCGGTCCATTTCGTACGCAGGAGCGTACCTCAAATATGGGTTCCACGAGGACGGATTCACCTCAGGTCTGCTAGCCGCTTGCTCGATTGACGACGACCAAGAGAGTTTGCCCTCCTCCGCCGCGTTCACAGCAGCCTTAACCGGAATGACCATCCCCACACGCAAGTTGACCGTTCATCCTCCATTTGAAATCGAACATGCGGATCACCATATTCAATTGAGCTTGCGAGGGTCAGGAATCCTGGGTTATGCGCTTATTGCTCAGATATTCGATTATTTAGAAACGTCGGGTGTCAGGGGCTTCGTAGGCACTATTGGGGCGATTATTTTGGGGGTCATCGCATGGTTACTTGGAATCCAGGATCTTTGAATGAATCGCCGAAGCTTGTGACTCGACACGATATTTATCAAGAGGTTTCTCTTTGTATTTGATATATATATATATATTAAACATGTTATGCACAAGATTTCTGGGCACTTGGAACAGATGGCAATATTGTATCACAATTAATCCCTCCCGACTTGGAGCCACTTGGGGTTGTCAGTTGTGATGTTTCCAACACCTCCATCGTACACAGCGTCAAGCGTGAGTTGCAAGATGGGCGATACCATGACATCGGGTTCCATCGCCCAAAGAGCGACAGCAACGGTACTAAAATGGGTGTGGTTAGAAATGGGTGTGGTTAGAATACATATATCCTCGATGTCATTGGATGAAGCCTACTTTTCGCCCTGATAATCCAAGATGCCTTCATGAACAGGAAACTTGGCTTGTGGTCTTATCCCCAACTCAGTGAAAAATGCCACTAGAATGTGAATGAAAAGGACTAACCCAAGATTGGCAACTCTCTTCCCCATCATCCATCCATTCACAAAAAGGAAGGCCCTATATGGCTGGCCCAAAGGTTCCTCAAATGTGAAGGACAGCATGACATCCAAACCCTTGGGAATATCAAGCTTGAAGGTCGAAACGAAGAAGCCAACTCCCGCCGCTTGGTTTGGTAATCCCTCTGAAAGGTCTCGACTAGCCCACCCTGACGTTGAGAACGAGGGTAGGTGCCACCCTTGACGTTCTCCGAAAAGGCCACCCTCGTTCAGAACTCCGCGAACCTTATCAGGGTAGCTAAATGAGGTGTTAGGAACTTTTTGTTGAGAGATGAGGCAGACGAAACATACTTCTTATAGCCTCCAATTTTTCCTTGCACCTTCCACTCTGAGAACGTATTATTCTCGAGGGCAAACCCTCGGATTCCACGAGGGCCTTTGGAAGTATCAGTATTTGCTAATGAAAGACCCGGTATTAGTAACGCAACCACGACATTTATGTGATCAACCCACGCCATTGTGTCTCGTTCAATCCCATGTTATCCTGCCCATAAGTGAACCTCACATCCTCAAGATTGGGAAAAGTCGACATACCTGTACGACTGTGATAACATTATCTTCTCCGGCTCGGAGAGTGCCTGAAGGAAATATAAATTTATCATCCGTTTCCTCAAGAATATTCAGGTTGTTGGTGGAACTTGAAAAAAAAAAAAAGCGTGAATATATGCGCAGAAATGACAATGGTTTAACTTACTTTCCGAATGACGTGCCTAGGAAGACGTCGTTTGCCCATACACTGGCAGCAAATGCTGAGCGACGTCAGGTCTGGAAAATATGAATGTCTGAAGAATAAACACCTTCTCCGCCATTGATTGATAAATTAAGGCTCTTCTCGAAACCGGTGGCCTTGAAATGTCCTCGCCAAAGTACGACATTCTCGCAGCTAAGAGGACATGTAAGCACATTCTTGAAGAAAAGGAAGAAAAAGTCACTGACAAACCATAATCGCAACCGTAGAGTATTTTCCCATCTCCGTAATAAGGCTTCGGTGGTATATTGGTTGTGGTGCGATTGGCAATAGCCCAAGAACCGTCGTTGAATGACTTCTGTATCTCCGGCAGGCTGTCTTTGAATTTCCAACTCAATTTCGGGATCTTGATTCCAGTCACAGCCTTGCGAAGTCCAAGTTGGCCAACGAACCCACCAAACTGAGTGATGGTGGACGAAGCAGCTACATCCCCAGATACATTTTCACCATTCCATGTGATAGATTGAATTCCTTTTGGTGCAATAACGGTGAGTCTGACGTCGGTCTTCAGGTCTCCGCGAAGCGCGAGCTTCGAGCCAACTAGGGATGCACCACGGACAAGATACGGTCCACCAACAAGGATGGATTGGTTTGTTCCCAGGCCCCAAAAGTTCCTCAATGGGTCGTCGCTTTTGCCAGCGATAACTGGAGACCAGAAGGTCGCAGTGGTCTCCGAGTCCGCAAACAACACGAGCTGGGTATCCGAATCCCATACAGTAATAAGGCCTTCGATTCCAGGGAGAAAATTGATCATCGTTGTGCCTGCGGTTAAACCAGGACTCTTGATAGAGATTTGGACGAGGGACGATTGGTTGTTGTGCAACTTATTGGGCCCCGTTAACCGAAGCGCCACTTCATGCTCCTGCGAAGAGTCACCATAAAGGAAGAGAACATCCCGATTATCAATGGTGCTGGCGTAAAATATTTGAGCGGTCGAATAGGATAGCTTTGATGAGGCTCCAAATGAATAATCGGTTATAATGAGCTTTGATTGTCTTCCTCCAAGAGTAATGGCTGGTGCAACCACTGGAATCTGCAGAGATGCACCGGCAATTGTAACGTTAAGCTTGAAAGCCATAGGTGCGCTGAAAGTGAAAATTTTAGCAGGAGCAACTGCAAAAGAAGACGTCATAGAACAAACGTGGAAGTCGAATCCGCTTGACGGGCAATGTAGAACGCGGCCGTAGTGTCAGGGTTCCTAAGAAGCGTGATGAAGGCAGCTCCATTGCTGGAGACTCTCAACCCCGTAGAAGAATCCGCAACCCAGTCAGTTTTGTAAAATTCGGGTGAGCTTCGAAGGAACAGCGACTGCCGCTTAAGTTCGTCATATTTCGGAGTCAATTCCCTCGATTCCGTGAGCTAGTGTCGAAAAGTCAATACACATCCAAAGGAAAATACAATTACACAGAATGTTACCGAGGCGCCATAATCGTATGAGGTATAAACTCCAGGGAAAGGAATCGCACCCCAAGATGTCCCACTGTATGGAGCAAATAAAAAATTTCGCAAGAGTAGAGAAAAAACAGAATTAGCATACCCGTAAAACATGTAGTAGTTGATCAACTTCGCATTACTGGCCCAAAGCTGCAGATTGAAAACAGACTGGAAATCGGGGCCAGTCAAAACGCGACATGGACCATAGCCTACGAAATCAGTTGGGTGAATTGTATCCAACGATAGAATGTTGGGGCCAAACCTGGAGCCGTGGGGCCCCATGCGTCGTAAGACCCTCCTTGAAATTCTGGAACGAAGGTAAGTGATATTCAATGATAAAAACTCGCGACGTACCTGGAATGTACCATGGCTGCGATGGGTTGACCTCAGCGTGGTACTGTTGGTAGTTAGTTATGACTGGCTTCCAAACTGTAGGATGTGAGCAATCAAATCCTTGTGGGTACGAGTCCATGCTGAGATAGTACTCGTTCAATGCTTCGGTTCTGGAGTAGTATTACTATTTCCTACCCATAGAGATCGACGGCACCCTGAAAGAAGGTTAAAAGGTTAAATTTTTTCCACGAGAATACTTACAGTTCCATTAATGAAGTTTCCGCCCTCATTTGGGTCGTTGTATGTCAGCGGAACGACGATATCGGAGTGATCATAGACATATTTGAGCTCAGCGAAGTATTCCGCATGGCTGATAGGATCTTGTGTAAATTCGTTGTCTAATGGAGTATTGTTGATACCAGCCGCATTCCAAGTCGAACGGGTGAGTAAACGTACCAACTTGAATCGCTGTACCTTTATTTTAGCGCGGCTTTACGCGCATTAGGAAAGACACATACCAATCACAGGACCGCCAGCAGAGATTTGGTTAGGCACAGTAACTTTGATGATTCCTTGAATATAGGCCTGCCAGGCTTCGCTCCAGTCAGTGGAGTTGGTGCGAAGCTGGCCTGCAATTTCACTTGTTGCCCAATGAGCAATCCCCCCGGCTGTTGTTTCTGCGTTAATATACTAGAAGGAAAAAGTCGATTTCATGCAATTTAGGTCAAGTGATCACCACGAACCGGCCCTTGAAAGTGCTCGTTAGCTATGATCGTACCAATTCGTATTGATATTCACCAGGACGGAGTACGATCCAAATCCCAGCAGCCTTGGCTGCATCATATAGAGGTTGCAACGCGCGAAAGCCGTCAAAATCGATGACGCCAGGTGCTGGATTGATCAACCCCATGTGCGTATACACGCTGACTGCGTTCATTCCGGCGGCTTTGACCTTTTCTAGAATGTCTGGCCAGAGCGACGGAACAGGTAACCTGAATGTGTGAAATTCTCCGGAGCTGAAAGCGGTAAGATCGAAAACACAGACAGAATGGTGACGCCGTACTGTAGAAAGATTCGCTGGCCATGCAAAACCAAGCTGTAATTGTCGAATTGGACTTGATTCGTGCGAGCAAGACCACTCGAGTCTATGGTGTTGGAATCCGGTGATAGTTCCATAGCTCGACTCGCGTAGTCGAACCCAAATAATCGAGAGGGAATTGCGCGAACATTCCTGGGGTTGTAGTATTGTGTCGTGGCCAAAAGCAACGCGAGGCAGATGAGAGAAACGAGCCAGCCCGACTTCCGCTTAGGGGTTGAATAAGCAGGCAAGATTGGTGATTCAAAGCCGGACATCAAATGGTTCCAGGGATTAGGATACTGTCGTTGCAATAGTAGGAAGCCCTTCTGGCTGGATGCGAGGTTACTTTCCAAAGTTCCCACGCCATCCTCCTTCATTGTGTTATCATAAAAAAGACTTGGATACATCGAAGCCTTCTCCGTTGTTGTGTTAACCTGATTTCATGGGATGTTAACTAAACGGAAGCAAGGAGGGTCAGAAGAACCTCGTCGCGGGTACTTGCCATATTTGGAAATTAATGTTCTCACGAGAAACCTCGTGTAGCGTTGGCGGGAACTCTACGGCAGGAATTCTGATTTTTGCTTTTTGATTTCGGATAAATCCATTTCCGCGGAATGCGGGCCGTTTAGCCCCTAAGCTTGTGCAGAATGATTAATCTGCATCTTCCTCTCCAGAGCGACTGACAATGTAGTTGGTATATTTTAGGTAAGCTTGAACACGGCGACTGATAATGGATTGGCCTGTGAGCTGGGAGTCTGCAGACACAACTGGTTAGTATTAGTAGTCAGCGAGATTAGGAACCGGCGCCT
>Ga0307517_10009963_pt1 | contig 13377 bp, 11 predicted proteins | sample 23_EM_MG_FD_194515 | JGI IMG/M metagenome (GOLD analysis project Ga0307517, IMG submission 194515) | Populus trichocarpa ectomycorrhiza microbial communities from riparian zone in the Pacific Northwest, United States - 23_EM | ecosystem: Host-associated > Plants > Roots > Unclassified | place...
GGCCTTGACTTGAGTCTTAATTGATCATGGATTTGATTAAATATAGAATCAAATTCAAGAGTTATAAAAGAATTAAAGATGAATTTTAATAAATAAATAAACTTTGAAGGATGAAACCAAACCAGAACATTTTTCACTAAGTCCATGGATCAATGTCCAGGTATCATCAAGTATAGCCTTGCGGCTTGGATACGCCTTGCGTTGTTGTCCTCGGCTTTGGTAAAACATGAGCATAAAAGGAGGAAAAAAACCAAGCGAATCTCTTAAATCCGTGTTAAGTTTTCAAACCAATAACCCATGAAGAAATTCTATACCTGGGTTCAACCAAGAAGTTTAATTCTCAATCAATTTACACTGAGATATAAAAAACATATAAATCTAAGAAAATTGTCAAAATAAATAAAAATTAATAATTAAAAGAATAAAGATCGAGTTTGATATAAAAATGGAATGAAATCAAATGTCAATGGATTAAATTAAAAAATAAATTCAATTAGAAAAAAGAATTGAAAACAAAATAAATAGCAATAAAAAGAATTGAGACCAAACATGACACATGAAAAAATCGAAAGGAGGTGAAATTTTTTTTTAAAAAAATTAATTCTATATATCATTTCAAATAAAACAAATAACAATCAAGAGTACATAATCCAAATCTTAAAAATAAAATTAAAGGATTGTTTTTAAAATTTAGAGGTTCATACACGAAAATCAAGGAAGATAGAGAAAATATAAAGAAAAAAAAAAGTTGTCAGCGCCACACCGGGGAATTCATACGCCATACACACTGCCTGAATAATGTAAAGAAGTTCTACACGCGCCAACCGGTTTTTCATTTAGATAATATTTTATATTTATTAAAAGATCAAATTTATCTAATTCAACTTGATAATAATAAAAAAAAATGATGAAAAAAACCATGTATGCTGGTTTAAGATTTTTTTATTATAAAAGTAATCAAGCTATTTTATTGTACTTTAAAAAGTGAAGAAAATATAAAAAAAAACCCTGATTCCCATTTAAAAATACTGGTTTTCAAAGGTAATAGATTAATTTTATCGTGCAGTAAAAAGTGAAAAAAACATATCTACCCCACTCAATTCAATAATAATTAACAGTTTCGTGAAAAGACCAAACAATCTCAACAACAACAACAACAAGATTATTGATTAAAAAAAAAAAGTCAAAATGATAATTACACTACAGTGCATGGCTATGCGTGTCTATGGGCATGGTAAATCTACCTTACGTTTTAGGCTCTTTTTTTTTATTGTTCTTGTTATTGCGGGTCCCCTTTGAGCTATCCAACCTCAATACCTCATCCTTGCTAAAAGCGCAATTAGCGTTTGCATCCAGTCAGGCAACTGAGAAAGTAAGAAGAAAAACACAAATGGCCCGTGTGTTTATGGTCCTCTCAAGGGTCGTTAGGAGTAAAAGGCGACAACATCCCTGAATCAAGGGCGATACGTGAATGATGTGGTCTAGGCTTTTTAGTTGGATGGAGCTGGGATCTCAGGACATTACACCAGCGGCGTGATTGTTGTGCATCATGGCCCTTTTCAGCTCCGCTAGAAATTCGGGAGGCTACTAGTGTTCGTGTATCAATATCAACGCCACCAATCACGACACCTCATCTTCCCATGTTAATCATGGAATTTTTTCTTCTTCTTGGTTTGAACAGGACAGTATTTGTTTGTCATGTTTAAAGATTCACACAACGACAGCGGCAGACAAGGTTTTTCCAATCCTCTCGTTTCATTTGTTTCCCTTCTTTTTCTCAGATCGAAAAAAATCACTGTCCCGTAAAAAAGCACAAGTGCATTTATAAAGGGGTGTTTATGGAAAAAAAATATTAAAATAATATATATATTTTTAAAAAATTATTTTTATATCCCCGTATCAAAACGATAAAAAAATATAAAAATATATCAATTTAAAATAAATAAAAATAAATTAAATTTTTTTAAAAAACTTTTAAAACAAAAAAAAACAAACTAGGTTTTAAGTCAAACCTTTCTATAAATCCCGTGTTCCATTCAATCAATGGCAAGCGCTAATTAAAAGAAAATAATCAATTGCAAAATGATAAAAAAACCGAGTGATCTTTACCTCCAGTCCGTAACCCCACAAAGAAGTCTCTGCCCTTGATACGGGACGATGATCAATCCATCACCAAACAACTGTATACACGCATAATAATCCTAGAAAAAACAAAGTGAAGATGCATAATGGACGACATGATATACGAGAGACAGAGAAATTGCTTTATAGACACGATTTGTGCGGTGCAAAGCATGTCCATGGCACCGACCAATTCAACATGCTGCGAGAATCATTAGGTAAACCTGGAGGAAGAAGAAGAAGAAGGAATGAGCGACATGTTAAAAATCAATGGTAATTTTTCCTACCAAGAAACTACTAACTAGAGAGTCACATTCAAGAAAAAGTTAGAAGGAAAAACCCACGTCGTTCAGATTCATATCTAGAGGTGATTATTTTCGGTTCAATTCGGTTTTTATATAAAAAAAAATAACCAAATCAATTTTTTTTAAAAAAAACCGAAACCGAACTGAAACCGGTTCAAACCGACCGGTTTCGGTTCGGTTTTTTAGGACAAAAACCGGTTCAACCTGTTTTGGATCGGTTTTTTCCTATTTTTTCCGGTTTCGGTTCGGTTTTTTCGGTTTTAGGCTTATAAAACCGAACCGAACCGGCCTGTTTTTTTCAAAATTTTAATCGGTTTTTTTTCACGGTTCGATTTTTTTGGTTATTTTTTTCCGGTTTTCTCTATTTTTTGATTTTTTTACTTACCCCTGCTCATATCACATGACTGTAAATTCACACTCACACACGTGTTATTATCCTGAAAGAAAATTCACACTCACATTACATCTTTATTAGGGATGGAAAATTGTGAAATTTGTGTTAAAAAATGGATTGAATGTGTAGTTGGGTGTAAACTTAGTGTAAAATTAATCTACGATGTTATGAACTAATATGGATGTGTGTAGGACTAACAGGTGAGTGGATATGGTGCTGGGAGTTTCATAATTATATGTCGCAAGGATGGATTGAATGTGTAGTTGTGTGTAAACTCAGTGTAGAAATAATCTATGATGTTTGTACGTAGCTATTATGGACATGTCTTGGAAGAATTAGCAAGTGAAAATAGTTTAATCTATAAATATTAATTTCAATTATTTTTCTTATTATTTTTTGGGTCTTGTTTTTTTATTTTTTACAGTTTGATTCCATTGGGTAATTTCTTTTTAATTTCATTCCATATTATTTTTTAATCTATAAATAATCTATATTACACATGTTTCTCAATTTCATCTCTATAATTTTTTAATTTTTTAAATTTGATATTCATTGTTTTAATTGTTATTTATCTTGTTTGTTTTTTTTTTCAAATTTCATCTTTCTTATATTTTTTTTCTAAAATTTTATCACCATTCTTTTATTGTTTTTGTGAGTTTTTTTATTTATATTTTTTTAACGTTTTCATCATTTAAAATTAAATTAATTTAGAGTTAAGTTTCTTAATTGAACTCAAATACATGATTTAACGAGTTAGGTTTTTGAGATAAGACCTGGTTTAGAAGGTTCGTCTGAATTTACTTGGTTTTTTTTAAATTGATGTTTTTTTTTTTTAGTTTTGCTTTGTTATTTTTTATAGTTTGCATTGTATCAGGTTACATTGAATTATTTGATAATCTAGATAGATCTAGATCTAATTTTTTTTTGTTATTTTATTTATTATTGTTATTTTATTTATATTATTTAAATTATTATTTGAATTAATAACCCGGGATTTGAATTTTTTTTACATCAAAAAAGAATTTGCTCGGCCAGCATTGAAGCACTGGCAATAAATCTATTGTGTGTGGGTCTATATATATGTATGTATGTATGTATGAATATCTCTATTGGTATCCTTTCCGATTTTCCATAATAATATCCCTCCACCACGTCTCGATGAAAGAGAAAGAGGAAGAAGAATAGGGGTGACGTGTACAAGCGCAGCATATTAGGAGGGAGACTGCTGCTTGCTCTCTTTTGGACCTCCTCCTTTTTTGCTTTGCCAGCGGGTTTCCGTTGGAATTTCATTTCTCTTCCCCCTCCCTAAACATTCCAGAAAAGTAAAAAAAATAAATAAAAAATCGCGAGAAAGAGAGAGAAGAAAATAGAAGGAAAAAAGAAAAACAAAAAAAGAAATCCCCTTCACCCCACCCCACAGGAGGCAACAAAGGACAAGAAAAAACTAAAGTCTCCCTCCGTTCCCTTCTTCACGCTTCTCTCTCCCTCGCTCCTCATTGTCTTCCCGTCACCTTTTCAAACATCTAAACAAGGCACATTATGTGATTTTGTGATTCCTGGACGATCAAGTGATGACTAACAACAAAAACACGGAATCTTCCAAGGTTTATTTGCAAAATGATTTCTTACTCTTGTTTTCCTTTTCTTTTAATTCACAACGTGATTCATAATGACGTAAATGTAGGGAGACGGCGGCCCCCCTCCTCCACCTCCACCTCCAGCACCAGGACAACTTGAAAATATGCGTTTTCACGGTGGCAATGTGGTAATTTCCCCCCCTTTCCCACGCTTTTATTTTTCTCAAGACCAAGATCATAATGATTGCTGATCAGGTAGCTTATCTAGATGATATCGATTTTTAGTTTTGGCTTCATGGATCGGAGTCTGTTGCTTCTTTTGTTCTCAAGTATAATAATCTATGTTGCAGATTTTCAAGAGCGGGCCGCTTTTTATTTCATCCAAAGGTGTGTGTTATATTTTTGGTTTTACGAATTTTCTCACGCTTAATTACAGATAGCAAGATATGCATGGAACGGAGACAAAAAATGTTGTTGACTTGTGTTCAATCGACTACAGTTTATGATGATATTCTTTTTTGTGATTTTAGTTTCATCCCAGTTGGAGCTGGCTTGTTTTTGGTTTTTATTTCGATTTTGTAGTTTTATCCTGCTATGCTATTGTACTGTCATAGAAAGAGATAATACACAGAGAGAGAAGATGGGGGTGCGAGTTCTTTAATCTAAAGAGGCATTTCCTAACATACTTGATTAGACACCGCAGATATTACTAAAGAGGCATTTCTTAACGTGCTTGATTATACACTGCAGATATTATGTATACAGATAGTAACATTGTCACTTTTTTGAGGATCCAATCAAGAAAACCAAGCCTTTTCTTTTGAGAACAACTGTACCGTGAGCATTTGAATGTGCATTTCTGAGGATCTTTGTTCACTCTGGGGTTATATTTTTTAACCCTGTGTTGTACAGGAATTGGATGGACATCCTGGAAGAAAAGGTGGTTTATTCTAACAAGAACATCACTGGTTTTCTTCAGAAGCAATCCGGTTAGTAGTTTTGCATATGGTAGTTATTGCATCTTTTTAATTTGCCTTCTCATATGTTTTACTGGAAATGGTGGTAATTCTCATAATTATGGAAGTTTAGCCCCCACCCTTCCAGCATTGGTGCACTGTTTTTTTACCATGTAACCTTCACCACAGCATTTTTATTTTATCAGAGTGCTATTCCTCAGAAGGGGAGTGAAGTGAACCTGACCCTCGGTGGTATTGACCTCAACAATTCAGGCAGGTTGGCTTGCTTTTTCAAGTTAGACACTGTTAATCACGCACTCTTCTCATTGTTTTTCACAACTGGAAGTAGTTTACTAACTTCGTGTTTCTTTTGGAACTTCACAGTGTGGTTGTCAGAGCAGATAAAAAGCTCTTGACTGTTCTCTTTCCTGATGGCCGTGATGGACGGGCATTCACTCTCAAGGTGATGTTTTTTTTTCTTCTTTGTGATCCCTTTTGACATTGCTTTAGATAGCATTTCTGATATGTATTCACGTATAATCTCCTGAGGCTGCAAAAGAGTTAAGCCTAAGGGTATTCACTTGGCTTGAGCTTGATCTGGGTTGTAACTTGGCAAAGAACAAAGATCAAGCTTTCCAGCTTAGTGTCTAGCTTCGTTTGCATTTAATCATTCAGTTTTTTTCCACTATTTGATATGAGAACGCATCAAACTATTTCACCATACTTGATCTCAAGAACACAAGCAGTTCAATCAGTCATTTATGCAGGTCATAATTGTAACTTTATCAGATGACTCTAGGTGACAAGGTCGCAATTTTAATGCCTTTCATAAGCTCTATCCATCCCACTAGTTCTTCATCCTATGCATCCTTATTTTTCCACAATGGATTTAACCTACATAGCTATTCTCAACTTGCAAATCCTATGGGGTTCAGTGAGAATTGGGTGTGCATTTTTGTGCTTTGTTTCTGTCTCTTTTTGCAATCTTGATTACATTTTTGTGGTTGCTTTGTGTTGCTGCCACAGGCTGAAACTTCTGAAGATTTATATGGATGGAAGACTGCTCTTGAGAATGCTCTGGCACAGGCACCAAGCACCTCTCTTGTGATGGGGCAAAATGGTATATTCCAAGATGATCAGGCTGATGGAGCTGATGGTTCTTTGGAACAGTGTCAGTATTCATCCTTTCTGGTTGACATCAGTGTACTTTGTGCTTATGTGGTGTGGTTTTTGCATCTAAATTTTTGTATAGCACAGAAAACATAATCACTAGCTGTTGCCTCGATGCATTTAGAAATTACAGTTTTCCTCAGCAACAGTATGATGGAACCACTGAAGATTAGATGGAAAAGGGTTAATGATGATTTCATGGCCCCTAGTTTTCAACCGTTTTTTTTTCTTATAAGAACGAGAATTACTGGCCTGCATGCCATTTTCTTTAGGTTTTTTGTTCTTCCGTGACTTCTTGTTTGTTCTTATTTTCTTTTTTTGCGTCATGATTTGTGACGACCAAAAATATGTGAGATTTATAATATTTGGGGCTGGACTTTTTTTTATGAAATTCTGAACTTAAAAACTTTGTTTTTATTTTTCAGATCCTTAAGATATTGACATTTTTGACATTTTTTTCCTGTAGTGAAGGATAAGCATCCTGTAAAATCTTTGGTCATTGGCAGACCGATTTTACTTGCTATAGAAGATGTTGATGGATCTCCATCTTTTCTGGAGAAGGCTTTAAGGTTTATAGAAGACCATGGTGGGTTTCCCTTTCCATTATGTTTGTTATTGCCTTTCCTTGTCCACATCTCTGGATTACTTCCTTTTCCTATTTCATCAATGGATTCCTTTATCTTGTGGTTGAGAGATAAAACTGGCAATACCTGGGACAGCATAGTTCTTGTTTTTTTCCTTCTCTGGTACACAAGAATATGATCGTTTATGTTATCAGTAGTGAATTAATTTGCATATGCATATGAATATGATCTAAAGATGTTTGTTTTATCAATAGTGAATTAACCATATGGATGTGATCTCAATGTGATATGGTACTATACCATAGTTCATAGTCTGCACCTTTTCCGTTGCAATTGTAGATAAAGAGTCTGAATAACACCTTTTTGTTAGTGTCCTCTTATTAACAGTGTTTTCCCATCACATTTGATGGTGGTGGTACCAAATATGGAAAAAATATTTAACCTGCTTTGTAAGTTGCAAGTACTTTTCTTCTGGGTTATCTGCTTTTAAACTGTCTCAAAAAATATTCATGAATTGTTAGTTGTGGAGTGAGGAGTGACTAAAGACTACTTTCTTCTAGTGTTACAGGCTACTATGACTTTGAAATGTTTTTTTACCTCAGACCAATATAATTTCTCTTCCCCCCCCCTGTAACAAGGATCGATGCATTCATCCGTTTCACTTTTCATCTCGACCTGTTTACCTTCATGAATTTCACAAATAATTGTCTTCTTTATATAAACTTTGTTAATCTAACATTAGTATTAGAGTTTGGAAGACTTCTTTCTTTATTGGTTACTTATGTAATGATATATTTTTGTTTTTCCTCACTTGTCTGAACTTGATTGACTGAACGATTAACAGGAATAAAGGTGGAAGGCATCTTGCGGCAAGCTGCAGATGTTGATGATGTTGAGCATCGAATAAAAGAATATGAGCAGGGTAAGTTTATTCAGATATCCTTTGTCCTCAGTAAACCTGTACTTTTTGTTTATTAGTTTAAAATGCAGGTCCCATGGGTTGTGTCTTTTCTCATGTTTCACAATGTAGCCCAATCACACTTTAAAGCTCGGATATACATTTCATTGATTTAAGATTTAACAGTAGCTCAAGAAAATATAAGAATCAAAACCCTATTTACTAATGAAGCAATATAGGCTAGGAAACCAGTAGCGTGGAAATGTCATGGAAATAATATGTTTTTATTTTTTTAGTTTCAAACTAATGCTTTTGGTGTGCCTTAGGAACAACTGAGTTCTCTTCGAAGGAGGATGCACATGTCATTGCTGATTGTGTCAAGGTATTTCTCTTTCCAGATGCAATATTAGTATTGATTCCTACAAATAACAAATTGTGCCAGCTGTCTTCATGTTTCTTTAATAAATATCGTCTCCCAACATTACAGTATTTCCTACGAGAGTTGCCATCATCTCCAGTCCCCACATCATGCTGCAATGCACTGCTTGAAGCATGGCGTAAGTCTGTTCCTGGAGTATGTATTTCATTATCTTCATCTATTCCTGTTCTGCCTTATGTGTTACTTACAATATTTATGCTGAAAACTTGTCAAGTGCATTATGTATTTTTCAATGCCCAACCATTTTATTTCATATAAAATTTATCAGTCACAATCTTTACATCCAGTGATACAGTTTGGTTCACAAAAATTGTTTCTTTCATTACCAAATTTAGAGAGTTTTGGAAGACTAAAAAGGTACCGTGACATTACTTGTCGGTTGAATTAAACGGAATACAGTACACGTGTAATGCATGTGCATATATATTCCAACTGTGTTCTTTCTAGTTATCAGCGCTATCTTCTTTATGTACATATTTGAGGTATGCGCATTGCATGTGTTGATTATTTAGTGTCCTTTACGTTTACACTTCATTAATCTGGTCATGCTTTTCTCGCAATTTGAATCCTTATGCTACCTCTGAAGGAGTTATATGCTTGGATGTTAAACATTGAGAATAATGGTGATTGGTTAGATGTAGTTTAAAATCTATTAGAAGATTTATTTACTGCTTGTCATCAACAAACTGGTCTGCAGTAAGTTTTAGAAACAATTTTGTGGATTTATGGCTATGTTACTGACTTGGGTCAAAGATTGAGTCTCTTCCCAATCCCATGGTGTTTGTTGAGACATCCTGAGGATCTGTAGATATGCCGTGTCTGACGAAATTTGAAATTTTAGTGGGAATTATTCCGTGGAATTTTGCTCAATAATTTTCTTTTGTACCATAGTATTGAATTTTCAGTAGTCTGTGTTATTCAATTTATTAGTTATCTGATTTTCCATTATTGATGATTTTATAATGTTTAGGAACTGATCGTGGCAGTAGGGTAAATGCCATGCGGGTGGCAGTATGTGAAACGTTCCCAGAGCCAAACCGCCGATTATTGCAGAGGTAGATAAATTCTCTCATACTTTTTAGATGCATGTTGGAATTTGACACTCCGGAAAAGAATTATTGGGATTCCAGGATGTAACAAAATATAAATGATATTTGTAGACTGAACTTCATTTTTTAGTCTTGTAGATTTGGAGCATCAAACTATCTCGTTTGTGTTTTCTTTACCTATTTTCTTTCTGGATTGAGGCCTAGATGTTGCTCCTCCGCTCTGCATTTCTTGCATTGATTTTGAATCAGTTTGCTTCATTTTCTTTTTTATGTTCAGAATTCTTCTAATGATGCAAACTGTAGCTTCTCACAAAGCTGTAAACCGAATGAGCACTTCTGCTGTGGCTGCTTGTATGGCACCCTTACTTCTTCGTCCTCTTCTAGCCGGTGACTGTGAAATTGAATCCAATTTTAATGTGGGGGGCGATGGTTCCATTCAGCTTCTGAAAGCAGCAGCTGCAGCTAATCATGCACAAGCCATTGTTATAACATTATTGGAAGAGTATGAAAAAATATTCAGTGTAAGCTGCACGTCTCTGTTGTTGTTTTAACTTGAGTTTGAATAAATTAGAAAGTTTTTCTTCCTAATCAGGTGTAGATTGGTTCTGACTAACTAATTATTAACTAGGTTTGAAACACTCTGTTTACTTTGGAGCCTAAAATGAATATGAAGTGAACACCTATCATTTGATGGATAACAAAAGTTAAGCTCAACATTTTTTCTTTTACCAGTGTTTAAATTAGAAAGTTTTTCTTCCTAATCAGGTGTAGACTGGTTCTGACTAACTAAATATTAACTAGGTCTGAAACACTTTCTGTTTACTTTGGAGCCTAAAATGAACACGAAGTGAACAACAATCATTTGATGGATAACAAAAGTTAAGCTCAACAGTATTTTCATTTACTATTAATATTCCATAAGGCATAAAGGCCACTTAACAGCTTTGCAGTTTTAGTTACTGATGCCTTGGAATCTTTATCATCCTGACCTTTGGTTTTAGCAGAAATTACCCCTGAATTTCATTCTGTCTACTTGAGGAACAAGAAATACAAGAATAGCATAAAGCTTGGGATAGTGGAACTTTATAGCTCAACAGAACAAGAAATGATAGGTCATAGAGGCTGTTGTTAAATGTTATTTGATGGTTACGTACATTTGAAGTTGAATGTCTTGGCCATTCTTTCCCCATGCTGTATTTTTTACTTCATTTGTTGCGAGTTTTTATTTTATGCTTGAATTTGCTTTGCGTCTGCAGGAAGGTTCCATGTCCCCAGGACTGTACTCTGATTCAGATGAATGTGGAAGTGAGGATGAGGAGGTAACTGATGATGATGAGTCTTATGTAGATGATGCAACAGAAGAATCTGATGTATATACAGACGATGATAATGACAATGCATCAAGTGGAACCTGCACTCAGAGCGGTGACTCTTGCGAAGATGATCCATCTGACCATGAGGTGCATCCATTGGACTTTCTGACCTGCTTTTTTATACAAAGTGATGATCTTGTTTAAACCTAGCAATCATCAAACCTTATGCAAGACTATGGATATAAACCTCCTGCATTTGCAACTCTGGGCATCTTTTCAATGCTCTTGATGCATATTTGCTGCATCGAATCCTTATAATTTGAATATCTTGTTGTATTGTCATCTATGACTCCACTCATTATTGACTTAGTTTCCTTTTGTATTGTTTTTGGTTTGTGAATTGAAAGTTAAGAACAAGAACTATTCTTATTCTGTGTGCATTAAAGATGCAGGGCAGTGATGATCTTAGTTCTGGTTTCAAGTACCCTGAAGCTGAGGTAGACAATGATTTGAAAGTTGAACAAAAGTTGTCATCACATCCAGTTCAAGCTTCATTGCCTGATACACCAGATCAAAGCAACTACAGTTTGGCAATGCTGCCAGATAAGTCAGATGACCTGTCTGTTGATGTTTCTACTGAAACAAGTTTGGAGAATAAGATTGCTGATTATAATGCATCCCCAAATGCTAAAAAAACTACCACTATATCAAATGGACTTGTGCGCGGCAAGCGTCCAACTGTTTGGGGACGTACTGCTGTGAGTGCATGTTATCTAAATTTATGTGTTGGCTTGCCATTTCCTTCAGTAATGCTCCCCAAAATTTAATGTTTTGTGGCTAAATGATTTCTCTTGCGAAAGGGCATTTGACTTTCCACCATGAATTGTTGTCTCATCACAAAGAATGCTTTTTTGTGCAATATAAGCATTTCTAATCAAATTCTTTTTTCCTTTTGGCACGAATTCAGGCAAAGAAGAACCTTTCTATGGAATCCATTGATTACCCTATTGAGGAAGAGTAAGTATACATTTCCTCTAAATGAATCATGCTTCTGCTTTCACAAGCATTTTTCTCATGTATTTTTGGTAGCCTTCATGCATCTCTCTCTAATCAAACGTGTGGTCAGCATCCTTAGCACTACCACTGCAGTTGGACTTCTTTTCCATTTGTTCTACTCTTTGTAGAAGGGATGAATGCGGAATGTGTTAGACACAACTCTTTGTTAGTTTAGATGATGTAGTAGGGGCTAGATGCCCATGTATGTGGGTGTGTTTTAATATCCATCACGAGCGGGGCTTTCCACAGCCAGCTGTCACTTTCTGCAAGTCTGAGCTAAAAGAGTACAATTACCATTGTATCTCAACTGGATCAAAAATATATCACCAAATTCTGAGGAAATAATTCTAATTAATGTAAAGTTCAGTTCTAGAAAAATATCTGGTATAAAAGTAAGGCTTTTTATAGCCAGTGGCCCCTTTGATATATCTGAACAAAATCAGAAAGTTAGCTGGATCAAATTGATGTCAACGAATTATGTGGAACTAACCTCTAATTGATATACTGGCTTACTATTCATCTGTGTTAGTAATTAGGAGAACTTTGGGTTTGAAGTAGAAGTTCCGTCTAGCACTAGAAAAATTGAATCCCAGTTTATTACCCTCATTCATCTCGAAGATTGATTGGAGTTCGGAATTCTTAGTGTTAGTGGCCTCATCACCATTGGGCGAGGATTTTGTCTATTCTGTTCAATCAGTTCTTATGCTGACTCTAATTTTGGTATATGGTGAAGATTAGAATGCCCTGCTATGATACTCTCTAGCTTAAATGCAGCTCTTCCTTCTCTTTTTTCTGTACTTAAATGGTAAAAGATATTATAGCACAAATATTTGTTACATAAATACACACAAGAAACAATGGTGAAACAGTTGTATCTAATCAGAACCTGTGCCATTGTTCTTAGTTGTGTGATTTGTGTAAAAATAATCCACGTGGTACAGTGCCATGGCACCCTACTTTTATTCTTTGAATTTTTTCTTTAGCCGGTTCAACTAGGTAATGCTTAGCAAAAGTGCACTTTTATGCGTTGACAATATTAAGGCACGTCACATCTTTGTAATGTCTAGCTCCCATGATTTTTATTATGGCTGTAATATAGCACCATTAATAGAACAATCCATGCATCTTATTTAAATTAAATGATACAGAAACTTTCATGATAGCTTCTGGCATGTGATGTTACATTTTGCTTTTGGAAGTGACATAAAATCTTAGTTTTAGTGTCATGGACTGTTCTTTCTTATCTTCAGCCATGCTGATCATCTGACTTTTTGACTGTTTAGTGTTGAAATCCAGAAGCTGGAGGCAACTAAAATTGAGATGCAAAATATAATTTCTGAAGAGGTAGGGACTTAAATAATGCCTCTTGATGTCAGTATATGGAGATTTCTTTCTTTTTTCACTTTAATAATCTGCTGTATTTTCCTTCATAGGTCAAAGGTAATGCCATTTTGCAAGCCAACTTGGAAAAACAAACGAAGGTGTTTCACGAGTATCGTCTAGCTCTCCAGCAAG
>Ga0307517_10009964_pt1 | contig 13377 bp, 23 predicted proteins | sample 23_EM_MG_FD_194515 | JGI IMG/M metagenome (GOLD analysis project Ga0307517, IMG submission 194515) | Populus trichocarpa ectomycorrhiza microbial communities from riparian zone in the Pacific Northwest, United States - 23_EM | ecosystem: Host-associated > Plants > Roots > Unclassified | place...
ATAGAAGACGTGGTCTATATTCCTCGACAATCTGAAGCCCCGACCAGGCGTATCCCAACCTTTATGCAGACCCGTGATCCGGAAACCGGTGAAATCACCCTTCACGAGGTGGAGGATCTTCCCGTGTCCCCTCCAGCATCGGCGCAAGAGTTTTCCACCAAGGAGTACCGGGAATGGCGAATCCCTGATTTTTCCCTCCTTGTCAGTCGATACTATGGGAAGGAGATCGTCCTCACTGGGAAGACCAAGAATGTGCAAGTTGAGATCACAAGCCCGGTATCATTGGAAAAGGAGGCGACGGTCCCCGTGATAATCGAAATCAAACGGCGGAGATCAGACGATCCTTCTGTCAACATCCAAACGCTGATGAAGACGGATCAGCAGCTCCTGCAGCAGGCTGAGTTCCTCTTCTCGGACTTCGAGCGGTTGCAGGAGGTTATCGCGATTGCAGGAGTTGGCCTGTACTGGTGGTGGTTCAAGATCCCACGACCACCCCGTGGTCAGGACCCTGGTGATGACTATGTGTTCGCTGGCCATCCTTCTTCTGACTCTGGCGACTCTTCTGATGTCGACACCAACCATCCTCCCACTCGAGTATATCATAATCCCAGAATCCCATTTGTCATTGGAACGAAAGAGTCGACGAAAGAGGTCCTGAGGGTGAAGGCTGCGGTCCAAGAGATGGTAAAGCGGAGCTTAAAGGTTGTACGTATGGCCCAGGATACTGGGGAGCAATCCGAGGACAATGTCGCAGACTACTACAAGTTCCTTCGCACGATCAGCAAGGCAATGATCCAGACAAAGGGAGAGGGAGAGGAAGACGTTGATATGGATTAGGACGCTGAATCAGGTGACGGGGGCGATGGGTCACCTGAAGAGGATACCAAGGTGGAATTGGGTGTGAGGAGGATGATTCTTCGTACGTTGAGTGACCGCGCATACCCTAGAGAGCTTGCGATACACCCCGAAACATTTGTCCATAAATTACGCGCACCTGAACCTATTTTATGCAATACAGTATGTCAGTTACACGGAGGAACGTGCATGGTCACCATGGTAGTTCGGCAGCTGATTATTGATCATCAGACATTGATATTGATCGACGATCATCAGGAATGTTTGTATCAGCGCTCGTGTACTGCGTTGACCACACATGCGAAGGTAACCTTTGCGTTCTGCCCACGCATTATATCACCCTCAGTCTCTCACCCGCCTCGGGTCCAATCAGTCAGATTCGTGCCGGTCTCGTCGCAACCTTGAGGGGACGGAGAGATTGATCAGTCGGGCCCAGCGTCGAGTAGGTGCGAACAACAACTGAAGTGCCAAGGAGAATATGAATGGTAGGACCAAATGCTTGATCCCTTCCCTATGCATCCACTTGATCCACCTCCTCACGAATTCCCCTCCCCATTCCCCATGTTCACTCATGTGTCGATCAGCCGCATGGCGCATCTGGCGGAGTACCCATCCTGCTATTTGCACCCCCACGTGTCCTCTCAGTGTGGGAGCCAATGCTCGAGGGTTCCCCTATCCTCTTCGTGGCGGGTGACATGTGATTATGCGGACGCATGGACAGAGATATGAAGGATGCATATGCTTTTTCGCCGCATTCACGGCCGAGGAATTAGGCTTCGCGAAAGACCGGTTGGAAGGGGCATTTCGTTGCGGGCTCTCTCTAGCGATGATGCTGGTATGTTTTCGAGGAACCGTGGAAAATCCCTCGGATTGTTCGCTATCCAACCCAGGTGACAGCTCAGCCGTGGAACCAGCGTGTGCTCGTTCGAAGAAGGCTAGACTGGGTCTGTGGACTTACATCGAGGTGGTGCCCAATCGCTGGACCTCCTAACCAACCGCCTTCTACCCATTTCTCGAACAAATACAATTTCCGATGGAGGACATGGTACACAGTAACGACCCAACATGTACGCAAATTCAGGCGTGTTCGCCGTTCTTTTCATCAACCTTCAACTTCGCCAAGCCATCCGCTATCTCACTGTAAGACGAAGCTTCAGCAACCAACCGAAACAAAAGTACAGCTTGATTCTCACAGCTCCTTCGCTCTGTCCTTCTTTTCTTGAGCCTTCCGCTTCATCTTACGATCGTGCCCTCCTCCCGGCCTCCAATACGCTGTGAGCCCCAAGATCCTCGATCCATTGCGTGGCTCAGGGGAAGGAACCCGGTCCATTTCGTACGGCTCCTCAAAGTGAGGCGGGAACGAGCACGAGCAGAGAACTTCAAGCTCAGGGGTGGTGACAAGCTTTAGCTCCACAAGCTTTTCCTCTAACTTCTTCAGCTTCTCGTCGTCTTCAGGGGTACGAACCTCGCGCCCCATGTCGGCACCCAAGAACACCATACCGAGGCCCATATCTCCACGACCGACCCAGATACTGTCTGCGTAAACAGTGAGACCGCAGTATTTGGAGAGATCCGCGGCGACGACTGTCATGGCGGCCCAGTGGTTTACGACAAAATTGTAGACTTTCCTCCACTCGGGATAGTTGGAAAGGAGGTAGTTGACTGCCTTGTATTCGTCCACTTTGTAGCCATAGCACCACCCTTGCGGTGAGCAGAATTCCATCCTAATCCTGTGGTCAACGAGGTTTTGGAAAGAGTCACATGGACGGGTGAAGGTACTTGGTGATGGTCGACATCGAGTTGATGATCAAATTAGGGGGTCGATCTTCGCACGATTCCGATTGGCTGAACTATGTATCACCGGTACACACCCTACGCCCCGGCCATCTTGAACCCCGGTTGGGCCGTCTACTTACGTTTGCCAGCCACGGGTTCCGCGGATGATGATCAGGAATGCTGCACCAGCGATCATGTTCTGTGCTGACCACAGATGCAGAGGCAGCCTGCCTCCGGTTCACTCAGTCACATTCCCATCGGTCTTGTCACAATCTTCAAGCAACAACGGAGAGATCAATTAATCCCAGCGTCAAGAACGTACAAGCAACAGCTGAAGCACCGAGGAGAATCAAAGACAACACACAAAGGAACGTGGGTGACAGTAAGTGATCACAAGAGCAAGGTATAAAGGGGGACTGGTAACATATGAGCGAGCGGGGGTGCGGGGGCCAAGAGATAAATGCTAACAAAATGGGCTACTCACGCATAATGGGTACAATTTCAAAGTCCAAGAAAATGGATGAATGGGAAAAGTACAGTGCAGGGAGGATCGATGGGCACACCGGCAAGAAAATGAGCACATTTCTTCATCTGAGAACATAAAACGAACAGATTTTCTTCAGTCAAGGAACGGGAACAGCAACGAGAACGGCCACGACGACGCATGAGATCGCGAAGGCGAGGATCCCCGATCTGATCACAACTTCCCACTGGGCCCTCGTCACGACAGGGCTCAGGACCTTGGTCAACGGACTCTTGAAGGCGGGGACACTTAAGGCCCGTTTCCACCGCACCCTCCATCCACCCTGGGCCTGTTTGATATCGAGCTTTCCTTTCTCTTTTGCGATTGGAAGCGTATTGTGTGATTGTGGCAGCGATTGGGATGCGGTGCTGGCTGCGGGGCCATTTAATCCTGCCCCTTCAGTGACGGTCGGCTTGCGCTCCCCATCCCCCGTCTCGGGGGCGTCTCGATATGTGACGACTCCATCTCCACCCTGGCCACCGTTTTGCCTCGACGTTTCGTTAGCGCTCCTACTCAGGACATCTTTGATAACCTCTTTCGCAGCCATACATTTCCCTTGCGTTCTCCTAATGAACACTTTGGGAACTTCCACAAACCAGGTCCTGAAAACGCCGCCCTCTCGATCTGCTTCCGTCAGACCTGTTTCATCGTGAAGGGGAGGAGGGGGGGAAGCGTCGCAGGTACGATATCTCGCTCTTCTCTGGACAGGAGGGACAGCAGCAGGGGAAACCACCGCCCGGAAAGCGGGCAGTGCGTCGAAATCGAACGTTCCCAATTGGTCGGAACCTTTAGTGGAAGCGATGGTCCCTCTCCTGGATGCTCCTCGGAGCTGGGCGGATACCCTTGTTCCGACGCTTCTTGGGGGATGACCATAATGGCTGATCCGACTCTCTTCGTCACCGCCGCCATAGCCGCCGAGAGAGCCTTCAGTTGTGCACATACCGCTCTCGCTGTCCCACTCCTCCCACTCGTTATACTCGAACGGTCGGATGAAACTGGCGGTGGGGATCCACTTTTCCTTTTCTTCGTCCCTTTCCAGGGTGATGGATGTTGGAGCGTCGCTGGGGTGGAAAAAGTTACCCGCCGTTGAAGGGGGGCTAGCGGGAAGTGTAGAGTCGGCGCTGTATGCCATGAGATGGGGGATCCAGGCACGGGGGGTATTGGAGGGGGATTCTCCTTGCCAAGAAGAAGGGACGGGGCTGGATGTCATCAAGTCATTGCCGACGTAAGGGGGCTCGACGTCATAGAAGGCCTCAGAGATATGAATCTCGACTTGGTCGGAAGATGTGGTAGAGGTATGAGAGGCGTCAGAATCGCAAGACGCAAAGGAATCGGAGCAAAGAGAAGACATGGTGACTCGGGGGTTGGGGAGGGGCGGAGATGAAGGAGACGAATGGACCGGTTCGGGATTGGGTGAAAGAAAACGTATCGCAGTTGAGGATCTAGGGGAAGTGGGCAGCTTCTCGGGATCATGAACGGGTTTCGGGATTATTGGAGGACGTCTGATTGGAATTGACCACGGCTCGGGCTCAGGAGGTGAAACAGGAGCTACGTTTTTTCGCAGAGGGCGAAGACGTTGAGGCGAGGATATGGAAGGCCGAACGAGTTCGAATGATCGAAGCTGGCGGAGATCACCAAAGACGTAGATCATCATGCAAACCTAAAATGGTGGAATTGAGTTGGTCAGACGAGGAGAGCGGAGGAGGTAGGATACATACACCATGCAAACTGGCCAAGACGATGGTGAGACCGAGCCACAGGCCGGGCAAGGCGAGGAGCCTGAGCCAGCGATTTCTGGAGAGGGCAAAGTTCTCGGCAATCGGGGGAAGAAAGCCGGCGAGGGCAATCACGGTGCCACCAACGAGACCGCATGTGGCACGGGAAGTTCCGACGTTGGTAATTGCAGAAGCTGCAAAACGGTTCAAGCTTTCCTGAAGCATGGAACGGACCTTTTCCTCAACCTCACCGAAGACTGCCGGATCGGGATGTGGGGACAAGGTGCCGCCGGATGGGGAATCCTCGTGACTAAGTGGATGATTAAGGGAATCGGAGGAGAGAGAGGGAGCGTGAAAGGGGCCGAGAATGTCAGAGGGTAAATCGAGCTCATAAGGAGAGCTGGGGGTGAAGAAAGTCTGCTTTGCGCGTGAGTAGAAGAGGGCAAGGGCACGGTTGGTTCGAAGTGAAGAAGGGAGCTGAGAAGTAAACTGGTATGGGTGGGGGGAGTCGCGTTTGCGGAGGGCTCTCGCGTTGGTGATCCATTGGGTATACCGGGCGTTGTACTCCCTGAGCCAGAGGATGAAATACAGGTTTTCAGCGTTCTGCTCGACGAAAAGGAGCCACTCCTCGAAATCCTTGAGACCTGATGATCAAGACGGGTTAGCGTCTGCAACGTAGCAACAAGGGCGGCAAAAAGAGTGGGGCCACCTAGCGGAGGGAGATGCTTCCGGTCGAGGACGTCATCCAGCTTGACATCGACGACGGCGGTGACTGTTTCTCATGTCTGTCAGAATTGACAGAGGCGGGAGAATGGGAGGGAAGTACCTGCACATGATCTGACCTTTCCTACGCTTGGCGGGGGGTTGCAGAGGCGGCGCTGGGGAATTGTCGGTGGACTGGGGGGGTCAGGGGCGGGGAGGACTCACGGGGAGGGAGAAGAGGGCGGAGGGGGCGAGCTTGAATGTCCGGGGCTGGGTGTCTCCCATGGGCAGCGGGCTAGGTGGAGGGGAGGGGGAACCATTCCGGCTGTCATCCCGGAAAATAATCCGCTTTACTCAGAGCCGACGATCGCCCACCACGCTCTTCCCTTCCATGCCCGCCGACAGCTACAACGGCCTCAAAGCGTTCGCCTTCATCGTCGGCGTCACCTTCCTAATCTTCTCCATCCTTTACGTCACAAAACGCTACAACCCCAACCTCTTTGCCCACGAAGCCTTCTCCCAAAACTACCCGTGGTACATCGGCCGCTTCTCCGATCCCCCGCCCGACAGAGCCAGGCCGTCCGTAGGCGAGAAACCCGCAATGTGGGACGTCTGGATCGCCTCGTGGCACCCCTCTCAGCCGGAGACGTCGGGGCTCGGCACCACCGACGCTGAACCCGATGCGGGCCGCGCAGCCAACGAAGAGAAGAGGTTGGGGTGGGCAGAGTTCCTCGTGAGTCGTGTGTTCGCCCCTTCTTGCCGCGTGCTCATCGACATCTTTCATCCAGCCATTATCTGCAGACAAGGTCTCTGATGCAGCTGCGCCCGTCCCCTCACTCAAGGTGACCGGCGGTGATCCCACCCCACCCACGACATCGACCCAAATCCGAATCAGCACCATCATCTTCATGCCCGCCCTTCCTCCCCCTTCAACTTCCTCACCCAATCCGACCTCCGGCGACACCAACAACCCCCTAAGGGAATACGTGATTGGCACATACCATGCACCCCAGGCGGCTACTTGACCCCGTTTTGCCTTACTGGGGTAGATCAGCATCGCCTTGGGCTTGACACGAGGCCCAACGACCCGTTTCCCTCTCCTCCTTATACTTATACTTATACCCCCCACACAGGAAGAACTTGCGCGCGCTCTTCCCGATGTCGCGGGGAATCATCCACTTGACCCACTATCGCTATGGCGCAAGCTTCGGACACCTGGGAGCGGCCCAGTTGTGTCTCTCGTCTGCATCTTTACATGTAAATGTCCCTCATGCTTAAGTACCATTCCGGTACACCCTGGCCCCGGTATTCTTACGGTAGGCTTCTGATGAACTTTCTGCTCGTGTTTGTAATTTAGGCCACCTGTATTGATACTCCCAAATCTTTCCATCTTATCTCCTTAATTCACACTTCTTTGCATACAACAACCCACCGGCTTCCTTCGTCCTCAAATGGGATGATGCAACCCCCGGCGATCACTTTTTTTTCGTCCGTTCCATATTCAATTTCAATGAGAAACAAGATATAGGAGATCAGCTGTTGCGCAAACGCTATTACTTCACGGAGAGCCGATTTGATAGTTGTGCGACGAGCGCATCGAAAAACAAAACGAAAAAGAGGTCCGTCCTTAGGGCGGTGACAGGGGGGAAGCCCTTGGAAGGGCCAGTAAACAAGCCGACGAATGTGCGCAAACAAGATGGAGGCGAGGTGAAAAACAAACATAAAGAAGGATTTCATGAGGGGAGAAAACGCTTCAAACGGGGAGTATGGTACTTCACATATATGTGTGTGCGTTTGAATATACGAGCCATAGCATAAAACAAATGGCCCGCGAGGGTCACAGAAGAACAAATCCTGCGAAACAAGGGGAAGTAGGACAAAGCGAGAGCAACGGGGAAGAGATCTGGTTCAATCTGGTCGTGTGGATGACAAAGTGACAAAAAGAGCACACAAACAAAAAAAGGCGCAAGTTGGAAAACGATTTCACGAGAGAGAGAGAGGGCGGGAGAGTATAACAACGACGGTGTGCGAGCGAACAACGAGGATGATGATAAAAGTGGAAACAACGAAAATGCGTGCGCAGAGCGAACCCTTTTTGAGAGGGGGGGTATTTGATAGTTTGTGCTGCCGACGGTCCCACTCACGACGAGGTGGACCCGGTGGGTGAACCAACAGCCTTCCTGAAAGCTCCAATGCTTTGGGTGTTGTTGCTGTTGTTGTCCAGGTCAAGGCTTGCAAGTGTTCCGTTCAGGTCCTGGATAGCGTCTTGCCCATCAAACTCACTACGTCCAGGGGACAGTGTCCTTGCAGGCGGGTCGCGGTGGGTAGACGTGTTGCCGTCCTGCCGGCTCGAGGATCGAGGGAAGAACTGGTTGGCAGAAGCATCAAAGAACGGTCCATAGCGTGGAGTGGTCGTCCCAGTACCCGTCCGTGATCCGGATCCGGACCCAACCGGAGATGCCTTGCCGCTCAACGGAAGGTTGTTCGAGTTTTCGCCGACGGCGGGAGAAAAACTCTTGTTCGGTCGGGCTCCAACCGGCTCCTGCGTCGTCTTGCGGTCGTCAGCGTGCATTCTGAGGTCGGGCGAGAACGGAGAGAAAGTGGGGATCGGAGGACGCAGGTTTGGGGCCTCAATCGGTCCAACACCTTGGTTCCGGTAGGGCGAAAACACGTCAGCGGGAGGACGAACAGTCTCGTCGTCTCTGAACGGAATCCCACCTCCAACATGTGGTGAATTCAGTCGTCCCATGATACCACTATCGGAGGCGAGGTTCGGTTGTGCCAGCAAGTTTGCAAGTCCGAGCTTCTGGAGGATCTCGATTGCCTGTTCCCCACTAATGTTAGGCTGGGTCTGCTGTTGCGGAACAGGGGGTGGCGATGAGGTCTGCATTGGAGGAGGTTGGTAATGGCTTTGCATCGCTGCGGTCTGCGCCGCCTGCGCGGCAGCTTGTGCAGCTTTGTCTATACTAAAATTAGCCATCACGGCTCAGGACCCCGATCAGTTTCACTTACACTGGCTGCGTCCCCAGCTCAACCGAATCCTGCTACCTCCAATGGGAAAGCCCTGCATCTTTTCGATCGCCCGTTCAGCGTCCGGTTTGCGGATAAACTGAACAAAACCGCAATTTTTCCCAGCTGGAACCTTTACCTGGACAGAAACAAGCACTGTCAGTCATGTTTCAAAACTCTACCGGATGGTAAACACCGAACATAGTGGATATCACCAAACGGTGCAAAGAACGTCCTCAACGTGTCCTCGGAGATCAGAGGAGACAGGCCACCAACGAACACCGTAGTGTTGTATGGGTCTGATGAAGACAGCTGCTCCCCGTTTGGTCCGATCAGGTTGGACAGGATGGCTCGTGCCTGTGCGTGATGCTTCGAAAACTCTTCAGATAACACGGATGTCTGTGAGGACGAAATATCTTGCACCTGCTGAGCAGCAAACGTTGACGTGATTGAGTTCACTCCATTCGGATTCGTGGGCGACTTGCTGGATGCCATCTGGGAAGGTGGAGAACCCAGTAGGGGATTGACGACGTTCTGAGCCTTGATGATGTCATCCGAGACGTTGGACAGGGTGGATGAACTGTTCGAGCTCAGGGATGGAACCGAAGAGATGGACCCAGAGGCTGTGTGCAGCGAGTTGTTTGATCCAGAAGTCGGGGTCGATGACGTGGCGAGCGGGCCGGAGATGCTCTGGGTCGTCATTGGAGGGGGCATCGGGGGAAGCGAGAGTGTAGTGTGGAGGTCGGGACTCGCATATTGGCTCGGAACAGGATACGCGGGCCCAGTCGCCTGTTGACCTTTGTGTTTTGCAGTGGCGGGCGAAATCCGCACTAAGAACGAAGAAACGTCAGCAAGGTCCGAGATGAGACATGATTCCAATGGACGCACTTGGGCGGGAGAGGCAGTAGAGACCGTGCATCTCGATGAGCGCCCGCTGTTGGTCGGACTCTTCGGTGAACCTGGCCAGATCGAGTCAGAAAGATCCGAATGAGTTGGGACGAGCGCACTTGCCTGACAAATCCATATCCTCTGGAAACACCTGTAACGGGATCGAGCATGATTTTGGCGCTCTTGCAGCTAAGGAAGGGACGAATGAATCGGGGCTCCCGGTCGTTCCGAAGACCAAGGACTGGGTTGCGGAAGACAGCAACTAGATCAGAATTTGATACCTCCGGAGCGAGATCGCCAACAAAGATACTGTACTCCTTGGTGAAGTTGGGTGGCTGTTGCTGATGGGTAGACTGTTGGGTCGGTGTAGTCATAGGGAGTGATAGGGTGGGAGGTGATGCGGGAACAGACGAGGCCCAATTGAAAACGAAGGGTTTGCTCGAGTTAGGCATGATGACTGGGGCCGGAGAGTTGGTGATTTCTCCCAGAATGGAAGCGGCTTGAGCTTGAGAGCTGAAGGTGAGGAAGCAGTAGCCGGGGTTGTTTGCCTGCTGACCGGTCATGGGGTCCGGGGGAGGACGAGGGACCTTGATGCTGACGGGATCCCAGCTCTTCATGGTGCAGACCTGCTTGGCGTATTCTTCGTCCATCCAAAGTTCCAGTTCACCCCACCAAAGAGAAGCGACCGAGTGTTGGGCGGCGTGGGCGACGGGTTGGGAAGAAAAATTGGGTTGGCCAATCAGTGTGGGATTAGATTGGGAGGGCAATCGCAGTTGCTTGGGCTCGCGTTCGTTGAAGGAGAAGCCGTTGGAGGCGGGGTCGGGGAGGAGAGGAGGGGAGGATGGGAGGTGATGGTGGTGGTTAGTGGGAGAGAAAAGACCAACGGGGCTGAACTGGGCTCGGTTCAACATGTTCGAGGAATTCCAACCCTCCTGTGGGCCGGGCAGGTATTCTCCGGACGATCGAGAAGCAGATGTGTCGGGAGAGGCCACAGACCTCGAATACGGGACGAAGGTGTTTGCCGACATGACGGATTCGACGGGCAAAAGGGGATCTTGAGGCGAGAAAAGGTGCGAGGAAAACTAGGAAACAAAGCTTTGGAACGTCGGAGAGCGATGGAGAAAAAACGAAAGCGAAGTAGAGGAACAAAAGAGAAAGGATAGAACAAGCAGCAGATGAGGAGAGCGATACTTTTTTTGTGCACTAGATATCTTGTGTAGAGACCGTCGGATGCAGAGCAGAGCAAATCCTCGTCGTCACTCTTCGTCTCGCCGTCGTCGTCGTCGTCGTTGTCGACGGACGTTCTTATGAAGTGCCAGATCAGAGCGCTTGTTCCAGACCCATATCAAGTCTGTCCCGGCCACAGCCATCCGAATTTGATTTCTTTCCTCGCTTTGCGACGGGGAGAGGGCTGGCGAAAAATATATCCTACGCAACGGGACGTCCAGCCTGGCCATCCACCGACAGGGCACCCCCAAAACAGCGACAACGGCCGAGTCCAATTTGGAACAAGGTTCCGACGCGACACGCCAGCCGGCAACCCACCCCCCCAGCGCATGGGCTTCATTTCGGTCCATCGCCAGCCACCGAGTCGGGACCACGCACACCCGGTCCACCCTCCTGCAGGATAGCGAGGTACGTCGTGTGAGAGGATGTCCATCCAGCGCTATGGGCAACCGCAGGGAGGAACGTCTCTCTAAGCTAATCGGAAACACTCCCCACACAGAGATGTCTCTTCCTCCAGAACTCATCGACCGCGTTCTCAAATCTCTACGCAATGATACAAAATCCCTCCAAGCCACGGCCCTGGTTTCAAAAGCTTGGGCTAGCTGGAGTCAAGCCTACCTTTTCGAATCCGTCCATCTCTCTCCGGACAACATCGAGCGTTGGCATAAGAACATCTCTCCGGACCATGACGGCCCCGCTTCGTACACACGTACGCTGACGTTGGAGGAGTACCACCTCCAGCCCTGGATCAACCCACAATACTTGGATTTCCCCCTCTCGAACTTGGTTTCGTTTCGCAACATCAAGTCCCTTTCCCTCGCTCAGTGGAATGGCACACTTTTCAATGGCGCATCGCCGGAACCTTACTTCGGTCACTTTGGCCAATCGTTACGTTTATTGAACCTGCGGTTTTGTGAGCTGGACCCAGTGATCCTCTTCGATCTCCTTTCCCTCCTTCCAAACGTCCAAGACTTGATAATCTCATACCTCATACCCCACCACGGTACACCCGATACCATCCCGGACGCCCCAGAAGTTACCCCGAGTTTCCGCGGGACATTATGGTTGAACGACCTGAACTCAGAACATCTTATTCTCAAGGCCCTCGCGGTCCTTCCACTGCATTTCACCACCATCAGATTTCGGGCATGCGCCTTCCGCGAACCCGACGCATACCAAATGTTGTTAACGAGCTGCCGAGATACCTTGGTCGCCCTCCACTTTGAGATATGCTTCCGAGGTACGTCGGGAGTGCACCCGGGGTCCATCCAGCCAGTCCTTAATTTCCTACATTTCCAGATTGGGCCGTTCCGGACGTCTCGCTAGCTTCCTGCAACGAGCTCGAGGAAGTCCACGCGCTCCTTGGTAGCACTAAAAAACTCAGTCGATACTTTGCAAACCTCTTATCATCGATAACCTCCCAAAAACTTCGATTGATATCCTTGTGTTTCGTGGACGTTTTCGGTGAGGATTCGGAAGACGAAGACGAAGACGGCTGGGACGGGTATTACGACGAAACAGAGACCTGGGGCTCATTGGACACGATACTGAGCCGCCTTGCTAAGCAAGTGTCCGAACTCGAGGGTAAATTAACCCTAGAGCTCAACATCGGTCTCTGGGGCTCCAAACCGGTCAACTTCGATCATCTCTTATGCCAGTTCTCGGAATACGGCAGACTAGAGATCAATTCCACCCCAGCGCTTATTGTAACCCCCGTCTAAAGGTAAGTCCACCCCCACTGCTTCTTTCCGCATCCAACTCCAGCAAACGGTTTCAGTGACAGCACGTTTTGAGGTGCCTCAGGGAGATAGTAGGGGGAAGTCCAGTAATCCCTTCAGAAGTTATACCACTCGCACGCCCGGAATGCGCTCCGCAAAGTAGTCGTTCATTGTAATAACATTTTTCTCCACGGTTGGGATGGGATCCATATCCGTGTGACCAACGTATCCCCAAAACCAACCAGCCAAGAACCAAGAAATCAAGAATAAATCACCAACTCCAATCACATAAAATCAATTGTGGAGATCGATTAGGATCTCCTCCTGGAATCCTCCACTGCTCGGTCCACTCTCACTCTCCTCCTCCTCCTCTTTTATTCCAAGTTTCTCTGCGACCCGTACAGCCGCGACGAGGTCAACGTGGAAGAAAGGCGTGCTCTCTGATATGATCGGTTCTTGTACGTATACTTGATCCTGATCCAGAGAGGAATCCGAGTAGTTCCTGCCGCGAGCGACCAACCCACCGCCACCGTTCTGGTGCACCTGGTAGTTGACGCGTACCGGTACGGTCTCAAGGGGGACTGGAGGTTTTGGAGGGAAGAATGTGGGGTGTCGAGGTGGAGCTGGGGTCCCGAACCCTCCTGCGACGAGAACATTGTGCACATCTGCCCGATAGATGTTCGCGAAGTGGAACTATCGAGAGGAAGGAGAGCGTTAGTTTGGGGTTTGGACACGCGGCAAGCTGGGAAGAGGACGTACGTCGACCGTATGGCCGGTCCATCTCTCCACCTCCCCTTTGGTGTCTCGGAGGATTTGCACTCCGGTGCTATCGACAACAGAGCTATATGAAAGAAAAGCGGATGGAGAGCGTCAGGAAGGGAGATATGTTATGGACCGCAACGAGCACACGCACACCGATGCAAAGTCAAATATGACCGCCCTGATCGGCCTCCTACGTTTCTCC
>Ga0307517_10009966_pt1 | contig 13375 bp, 3 predicted proteins | sample 23_EM_MG_FD_194515 | JGI IMG/M metagenome (GOLD analysis project Ga0307517, IMG submission 194515) | Populus trichocarpa ectomycorrhiza microbial communities from riparian zone in the Pacific Northwest, United States - 23_EM | ecosystem: Host-associated > Plants > Roots > Unclassified | place...
TGTTGCTAGAGACTTCTTTGGTTGAAAGAAAAGTTTGTAATAGTTTATTGATGGTTTCCTCCAAATGGTGCAACTTATCAGTTACACCTAATTCCAGTTGATGCGTTCCATCTTGAATTCAACTCCACTGAGTCGAGCCTCTAAGGCCCTGATTCTCTCTTTGTTGAACACCATTGTAATCATGCTGTGATACCAATGTTAGGTCCCGATCAAGCAGCAAAAACAATTCTGATGAATACTTACTTTCTTTGGGCGAAAGTTAAACCACATGTATTTGTAAGAAAATTGTTATCCTTTATTCATTGCTAACATTCCAATAAATAATGTTAAGCTTAACAGATTAATTTCAACTCATGAAACTAACTAGCCTTATTTCAAGGAAATAAGTTGTAACAACTTTCAATGAGCAGAAATGCGAAACAATTGTAGAGAATAAAGTAAAATAGAAGTTTTAGACTTAGTCTAGCTCAAATTGAAAACCTGGTGGGATTCTTCATAGGGTTCGATCAGATCTTCTCGGCCTATCAAAAGCCTCCTAGTTCAACCACGTTGAGAATTAAGAAGGGGGGGGAAACAAAGAATCTCTATGCAACTGAATCTCTCTAAATCTCATAAAGTTTTTGAAGATAGCTAATGCCTTTAATTTTCATTCGAAGAACTACAATCAGACTTGACATAATCAAATATGCTTCATAAGATCTCTCTGTATGCTGGCAGAACCCCAAGATTTAAGGAACAACTTCCTGGTTTGCATCCCTCGCTAGTGTATCAAAGTTTACATCAAGGGTAAATAAATGATTTAGGTTTCTAGCTCCTACATAGCAAAGTGGCCAAAGTGTGCAGGGCTAGATCCTAGACGTAAATTTGGTTGAAAGTTCAATATTAGATTTCAGTTGATACGGACCTGTAAATTCATCCTATATGATCGATTCCTTCGTCAAGCAGACTTCAAGCTCCTAGAAAATTCAAGTTCCTTATCAACTTGTCTCTCCTCCAAGCATTAGCAAATCAATAAAGCAAAACAGTGGGTCTCTTTCATTGTGACCCACTGTTTTGCTTTATATTGATTTGCATGTATAAGGAGCTATCCATATACAACTACCTACTCAGCATGAGACTGGATTATTGAAGAAGATGACGACCTTGGGCATATCGCATCCCTAGATATCGTTTATTCACATGGCTTATTCCCCACAGACAAGATGGTGGGTTTGTATACTAATTCTCGGACGTATTAGCTTGGGACTGTGCATTGTATCTCAACCTTGACCTTATCCTAAAACAAAAGGATGACATTGGTATCCTAAAACCACAAAAGTCAGGGAAATGCACTCATCGGGGCCATAATCATCTTATCCTTGTTCATATTCATTACCACACTACGTTTTTTTTCTTCTTCACTTGTTTAACCGCATCTCTTCACCGCATATGACTGAAACAAATAAATTTCGAGAATTCTTAAAGTGAACTATCCTTATTTTGGCTGATGCATTCTCTTTAAGACAAGTTAGAATTATTATTATTTCGCTCGAACTTGAGACCTTCTAATGGCCAAGTTGGGCTCAGATGATACATGGGATTACATTTTGCTTAATGCTACAAAAATATTGAATAGGTTTACGTGAGAGGAGAGAGGCGCCCATTCTTGAAGGCCAGGTTTTAATGGTTTTGTTAATGAGGGTGATGTCCTATCCTGTTAAAAACAAAATAACAAATCGCAAAATACATTGTTCTTTTTATATCTAACACAACGTCTTTTTTTTTTCCTTCTCATTCCTAGAAAACATTTTGTTCTTGTTCCTCTGAGATTTCCAAGAATCCTAAGTGTTAATGCTAATTCATCACCAGTTAGATTCATTCAAAATATATATTAAGAGGGGGGCCGGGAGTCTTAGAATCATTTTCAACACATCCTGTAAGAGGGTTAAGAATTAAGATAGAAGCAATGAATTGAAAGGAGGCATGAAGCATGCACATGACTATGGCGATCGAGTGATAGAGACCCCAAGAAAGCAACCTAGACATACAGTGCACGTGAGAGCACCATTCACAAAGTCATTCACAGACGCAAACATTAAGAGATCGAGAGAAAGAGGCCTCCTTGCCTTCCCTTTCATGTTTGACAGTCAGAGGCTGAGAGCACTAAATAACAAGGAAAGAGAAGATGCCTTGCCTATCCCTTTGCTTTTTGCTTTGTTGGGAAAAGAGCACTGTTCCTGTCTTGATCACACCCCAGAACCCCTTATATTGGGATCCCCAACACCACTCAAAAATTAATCTCTTTCAAAACTTTCTCCCCTCCTCCTTTTAACTCACACCCATTGCCTGCCTAGTTAGACCAAGCACATGAGCTAGCTAGCTTTTTCCCTTTAAATTCTCACCCTTGATCATTTTTTAGTTGGGTTTCTCGAAACTAAATTAAATTTTTTTTAGGAGTTTCAAGATTTGAATTATTGCAAATAATAAGTTATCTTTAATAATAATCAATACAAATTACAAATGAGAAATCTCCTTAACCCTTTTAGAAAAAAGATATTGTTATATTTTTTAGTGCAAACTCTTTTTTTTATATATTTTTCAGATGTTTTGTACTATTATACTAAAATATTATTTAGAAAATAAGAGACATGACATTTTTTTTATAAAAAAACTTGAAAACTCTACAAATGGTAAAATTTATTTTTATTGTTAAATAATATTACATATATTATTTCATAACAATTTTAGAAATTTATTCAATCAAGTATATACTTGATTTTTTTACGTTTAGAATTGTAATTTCCTATATAAATTACATTCTAGTCCTCAATTTATAAAACTTATTTACAGTTAAGTCACACTTGATTAATCATCCCATTATAATTTTTTACCAATGATTCTTATGAGTGTAACCCTTTAGGTTTCTTGATAAGTTGGCCCAAATATAAATCACAATCATAAATAAAATAGGATTAAATTTATTAATTTATTCTCAATTCAACTATTGATTGATTTACATTTTAAGATCAAGTACAAAGTCTAATAACGTGTTATAATCCTCAAAATATTAGAAAAGTCATAAGTGGTTTGAGTCAACTTTTCAGTGACTAGTTTTCCAGAATAATTATTATCCCTTCATCAACAATGTTTTGATTTAGATATTAGCATGTAATGTGTCTACTATGTCAAATCATGCTTGTTCTCAACACCATAGTCATTAATTATTTGAATACGATTTGAAACTCTTTTCAAATCTCATTTCACCTTATGCAAGGATTTATAATCAATACTATTTGAAAATTTGAGAACAAATAAAATATTTTTTTTAATTTACCTAAGATGATGAAACCTCTTTTGATTACTCAAATGCCTTCATATTATTTATGTTATACCTAATATCAGTTTGTTTATTACCCTTGATTAGGACAACATGTAGTAAGATTAAAATATAGCATTCCCTATATAAGATAACTTAGTAATCTCAAGTTTAAAGATTACTTACACAATTATTATGTGAGTCTATCCATAAACACAGATGATCTCTTCATATGAAATTCTCATGCGAGTCACTTTAGTGTACATGATATCTGACAAGCACGTATATATTAGTTCCATATATCTCTCATACCTCAATTTATGAGAACAATTATTTTCTTTCATAAAAAAAATAAAATAATATGTATCAATCTCGACGACTATAAGTAATGTCTAATTTTAATAGAGCATTGACCATGAACATTTAGAAATAATTCTTTGATGCAATAGAAATCCTATAATTATAAAAACTTTATAATTTATTTTACAAAGCATTTTTATCACAATAAATTTATCTTTACTTTAGATTCATTATCAAATATTAGATTTATTAATCAAATAATTGATGAATATTAATAATAAATAAATTTTTTTTATTAAAATTAAATATATTAACAATAACAAAGTTAAACAACCGAATGACTACAAAGCATAAAAGCTAATACTTTTAACTGGTATCCTACGGAGAATGTTGCAGGACCACCAAGTAAGAAATGTAATCTTCTGCACATGAAATAATTTATCAAGGAGAGGGTCACAGACCCACAGGGCTGGCATATGCTAAGAATATATGTGCAATGTTTTCTCCCTTTGAAACTCTCAAAGGCAAAGCTGACTAGGGGCATGATCAGGTGTGAGTCCATGCCATGTCACGTGTTAACGTTGCTAAGGAGGCAAGGTGTAGGTCCTAATTCCAGTTTTGTTCCCTTGTGATTAGGTCGTGAGCAGGGTGCCGGGAACAGGAATTTTCTCTAGACAATAACATCTGTGAAGTTTTGTCATTTCTTTCTCATTTCAGCTTGAAATCCATCCATCATAAGCTTAGTCCATTTTGAATCTTGTGGACACATATATATGGGTTTCATTCGTATTGTACTTGTAGTGATGACATTACCTATTTATTGTGAAGACACCCCTACTTAAGTCATTAATGAATTTACTGAACTAAAATATGTAGACAAACGAGAAATTAATCAAGTCTTTTCTAACTAATTCAAAACACATAAATACAACAAAAACAATAATTTAAAATAAATTTAGGAGTATCATTAATATAATGTAATATTTGCAAGAGATTACTTGAAGATTAGTTCTTTCTTTTAATGTTTGATAAACTCTTTTATGAATCATAAACCATTTAATTATCTGGTTTCTAATGGTAATTCATATGAATCAACAAATCAAAAATTTCTTAAAATCCTTTTATGAGAGAGGAATTTATCATATCTTGAGTACTAACTATTTTTTTTTCTTTTCTAGTCTATCTGTGTAAATGTGTTCAGGTATTCAGTTGTCTATTAGTATGGAGAAAATTTTAAGGTATAACATCATGTTCATAGAAATACCAGGATACCCCTATTAATTATAAAATATCATTTTTCCCCTTTAAAAATATATCATATATTATTTCAAGATGATTATTAGAAATTCATGCAATAAAGTCCCTGCTTGATCTTTCTAAGTTTAGAATTGTAATCTTTTGTATTAATTAGAATCCAATCCTTAATTTCTAAAACTTATTTATAATCAAGTCTCATATAATTAATCATCTCTAGATTTCTAAAACTTAAGGATTTCTCAATCAATACTATTTGAAAACATATAAAAAATTTTCTTTAATTCACTTAGGGTGATGAATCATCTCTAGATTTCTTAAATACCTTTATATAGTTTATATTATACTCAATATCTGCATATTTATTACATTTGATTAAGACAATGTGTAGTCAAGATCAAAACATAGCATTCCTTATATAAGATAATTTGATCTTAAGAATAAGGATCACTTCCACAACTATCACATGAGTCTTTACATAGACACGAGTAATCTCTCAATATTGAATCTTCATGTGAGCTGATTTAGTGTACTTGTTATTTAATAAGCACTTATATAGTAGTTTCAAGTATTTCTCATACCTTAACTTATGAAAACATTTACTTCTTTTCATACAGGAAATAACATAATATGTATCAGTCTCAAAAAATCTAATTAATATCTAGCCTTAATTGAATATTGACCATGAACATATAAGAACAATGCTTTAATACAATAAGAATCCTCATAATTATAACTACTTTATAATTTCATTTGCAAAATATTTTTGTCTTAAAGATTTTATCTTTACTCTAGATTCATTAACCAAACTTAAATTAATATTAAAAATAAAAAATACCTTGATAAATAAATAAAATGTATGTTTTACATGAACAAAATTAATGCTACATGTAACCACTTGATTCACTGCATGTGATATATACTAACAATCTTCCACATACATCAAAGTCAAACACTTCTATTTAATATTATATCGTTTCACATGGTGATCATTTTTCTATTTAGGATAGTGTCTTATTAAAAGAATCTGCAACATTCTCTTTGTAAACCCTCAGTCAAAAATAGATAAATTTAGGTTAAATGGGTGAGGGGTAACTATTAATTGAAAAATGATAAATTATAGAGAAAATCTTATAATTTGGGATGAACATTTCTAGGAGGTTAATTTAAAATTTAGAGAAGATAAAGTAATAAAATAGTTTGCGAAATATTAACTAATGATAAATTATGAAAACTCCCTAACCAGGTAAAAATAATAATTTGAAGGAGGAAATTTTGTAAATTGGGTGATATTATATGTAAAATAGAAAGAAATATCAAATAAACCAATGCATGACCCTTTGCGCAAGAAACATTGAATTTTAATATAATTCTCGTGCACAATCGCACTATTGGGACTGAAAGTGGTAAGAAACTCTGAGAAAAATTTTATGATAGTTATGAATAGTAATCTCCAAAGAATTAGTCTAAGACCCAAGATGATTTAAGTACATTATATGGTAAGCGAAATTCGGATTTTGGCGTAAAATGTTTAACTTTTCAATTTTACAATATTGAACATATCTCTTAATCCGACCGTTGGATTGGGTTAAAATTTTACGTGGGGTCTTAAGCCATACTATTTTATCTTGGGGTAAAGTTTGAGGGTGATCGAAGTTCGGGATGGTCCTGAAAATAAAGGTACAATGCCGGGTCAGTGCAATAAACCAAAATTTAGGGGGGTAGGTTGGGGTATAATAGTAATTGACCTATAAAACCTAATGTAACTATGTTTGCTACTACTGTTCACGTTGGACAGCAGCTGAAAAAAGAGGAAGAGGCTTCTCTCTTACTTCTCTTCGAAAAAATCAATTGAAAAATCCTTTCAAATTATGAGATTGAAGCTTGCAAATAGATTTGTGAAGAGAGAAACACATTTAGGCTGAAATTAGGAAGCTTGGTTGGAGGAGAGGAACTTGAGGGACAAGTATGGATGGTGAAAAAGAATAAAATTGAAGAATAAATTGGTAAGAACTCTTCAATTTGAACTCGAAATTATTAATAAAAGTGTTCTACCTTATTTTTTCCTCTTGGATTTCATAATTAGTAAAGGATAATTGAAAAACCCTCATGTTGCTTCATGTTAGGTTGATTTTGCCCAATTATTGTTATAATGGTATGAGTTATTATCTAAAAAGTAATTAAGGCTTAAAGAAGGAAAACAAGAGAATGATATATTAAAGATGGCCAAGATGGCCTTTTTTTCATCTCAAAAATCAAACTTGCTTATCTTAATAAATCAAGTGGAGGAGCAGTCATCGCCTTTAAGCCTTGATACATCGATCATCCCCTCCAATCCAACCAAGAAATAGCACACCTCATCATCCATCCACGAAGAGGTACTTTGATTTATAAATTCTCATTTTTCATGCTATGTCAAGTTCTTCATATAAAAAAAATATTGCTTTTTCTTGGTTATTGATTCCTTATATTATGAGTTTTTATTCAAAGAAATAATTATGGCCTTTTCTTGAATAACGTTTTATACCTCCCATGTATTTTCCCTCCATTCAACACATTCACTATGACAGTCGATTTTTGCCTCTTCTCTGACAATCGGCTTAAGCACTTTAGCATGTACTTTAAAACATAAAGCTTTTTCCTTTTAATCTCTGGTTTGTGTGAAACATTTTCTCATCATCGTAGAATTCATCGGCCGACCAAATCAACTCCAAAATGTTTTTGTCCTAGCCATTATCTCAGTAATCACTTTGTTTGTTTTGCATCTCTGATCTGTTGCAAGCCATCTAGAAAATCAATTCCACTTCACTGCATCATTTTGCTTTATCATCTATACCTAATTCTTTCATGGGTTTTGCTCACTGTTTTTTTTTAATCTAAGTTAATTTATCTTCAAGGTGGTTTAATCATGCTCAATATTGCTCTTCTCGCCTAGGATCGCCTCTTTAACCTTTGTCTTTATGCATTAATTTGCATTCTATCAATTAAAATGTGATGCTCACATCAATATTGCTTGGCAATTTATAAAATGTGCAATATGTGTGCAATAAGCGCTATTACACCATGCAAATGTTGTGGTGTTTTTTTTTTCTTATGTTTTTTTCTATTTTAATGATCATGAACTCATGCTGCCACATTGTTGTTTTTCTAGTCTCACTTTTATTCTCTTTTATGTGTGTCTAACCCGTTTTGACCTTGTGATAATATATACATATATGTTTCAAAAGAAATTTTTCAAGGGAAAATTAAACTGGGCTATAATATCAAAAATCAAGTTAATTTCTCATCAAAATTAGCCAAAACCATTATTTGTTTATCAAAGACAAATTTGTAGTGTCAAAACATATCAAAAGCAATTTACTGGGTCAAAGCCACCCATCATTTCACGGTAAAAATATTGGTTTTAGAGTCAAGAACAATTTTTGGTTGTCAAAAAATATTTTTTAGTGATCAAAATGGTTTCTAACACTAAGTTTTACTTTACCAAAATAATAATAAATATATGTTTAAAATCATAGCCTTTGATTCAGTTTAAAATCATTTAGATCTTAACAGTTGCATCAAATCATGCACGATCTGAACTGCCCAACCAAGTGAGCTCACGGATTGACCATAGACCACACCAAACTTAAGCCCAACCTGTGTCTCTTTCTCTTCCTTCATCAACAATGAAACTAGCTGTTATTTCTCCTGTTTTTTACCACCGTATACCTCGTGACCACCACATAAAGACGCGCCTCCCCACTCTGACAAACCCTGAGAAGTTCCTAATGTTAACGTTGCTTTTAGCAATGGCAAAAGGCAAGAAAACATAACGGGCAAGTTAAACGTTATCTTTGCCGATCACCCTTCCTAATTGGCTGTGAGATACACGACCACCATCAGTTCATGGACCAGATCAAGATCCTGTTGGTGAGCTGTTTGACACGCCAACATCTCGCCAAAATAGATATTAAGCCACAGAAACTGGTGGCGCGTATGTCTCTTATGCTGAGTGAACAGTGCAGGTAAACAGTCAAGGGTTAAATAATACTTTCATTGTCTAACTAGGGCAAAGTAGTAATTTTACTTAGACTCGGTAATTTCTCAAATATGAATTTTAGTTTTTTAATTTTTATTCTTATTCTTGTGTAATTAAAAATGATTATTTTTTTGTATGTTTATTTATGGATATTTGCTTGAATGAAATGTTTGCGGCAAGTTATAGCACACCAAACCCAAGGGATCAAAGACCTCCAAGCAATTTTGAGGAGAGATAAAGATTGTATCAATGTTCTATGATGAAACTAAAAAGATGAGGTTGTAATTTAATTTTTGAGGATTACCCGAGAGAAATGTCGGTCCTTGTGTTTGCTAAGTCGATGCTTGAATGATTGATCGATGGTTGATTAGTATGACTTGTTATTCGATTAATTGCTATCACGTACAATTATATGTTGATTTTTTGTTTGATTTTGAACGATGCATCTTTGTTAAGTGTTTTTTCAAATAATATTTTGGACTTTTACTTTGATTTCAATTATATGACTTAATTCTTTGATATGAGAGTACTTAATGAATACTGATTGATGTTGATTGTAGATGTCAACTCACAATACAAAATTGAGTCGAAATGACTCAATGAATATCGATTGCCTAATTATTTTAGTGTCCTAACCATTGATATAAGATGAATTTTGATGATTGTCGAATTGATTTCAACTCCTCATGTTCAATCGGTTCACCCATAAGCATAAGCAGTTCATTTTCAACCGATCATTTTTCAAAATCTTGTGTTCAATTGGTTCAGCTATGAGTAGTTCGTTCTGACCAAATGATTTCAAAACATGTGTTTTTCTAATTGGTTCACCTATGAGCGGTTCATTTTGACCTATCATTCTCAAAATCTTGTATTCATTTAGTCCACCTATGAGCTGTTTGTTTTGACCAATTGATTTCAAAACATGTATTTTTATGATCGATTCACCTATGAGCGATTTGTTTTAACTGATATTTTCAAGATCTTGTGTTTAATTAGTTCACCTATAAGAGGTTTGTTTCGACCAAATGATTTCAAAACATGTGTTTTTTTTATCGATTCACCCATAAATGGTTCATTTTGACCGATTCTTTTTAAAATCATATGTTCAATCGGTCCACCTATGAGCAGTTTGTTTTGACCAATTGATTTAAAAACCTGTGCTTTTTTTATCTATCCATCCATGAGCAGTTTATTTTTAACCAAGTCTTTCAAAACTTGTGTTTTCTAATTGATACACTCTTGGCGGTTCATTAATTATTGATCAACCACTTGAAAACATATTTTCTTTATCATATTTTCATGTGGTGCATTATACATAAAGCTAAATCATGTGGAAAAAGTCATGTTCATCAAGACTCATTACATTATGGATTGGAATAGTGTTAGCAAAAGTCATGTTCATCAAGATTCATGGCACTGTGGATTGGAGCAGTATAGTGGCAGAGCTGTCCTTGTCACAGAGAGTTGCAAAGACTGCAGAGGGAGGGTGGGGTTGTCTTTTCATTGGGATGCATTTGGCATTAAATAGATGGTTTGGGAGAAAACAATCAATGCAAATTTTAGTGGGGCATGGTGGGGCAGCAGGCCCTAGGCTGCAAACACCTAGCGCTAGGGTTGCCATGCACTGCCACAGAGAGTTTCAAAAGTTGCAGGGGATGGGGTTGTGCACCAGGCTGCAGACACCTGGCGCTGGGGTTGCATGCCCTAAGTGCTAGAACCAGACCTGCGCACCTGGCTGCAGACCTAGGCGAGCGGGTCTGCAGAACCGTGCGCCTGGCTATAGACCCAGGCGAGCGAGTCTGTAGAACCGCGTGCCTAGGGTCTGCAGACCCGCTTCTTGGGATCTGCAGAATCGTGCGCCTGGGTTTGGAGACCACAGCGCTGGGTGCAGACCATCACTTTTAGGGTCTGCAAACCCGCTCCACTGGGTCCGAACCCATTGGTAATAGACCTAAGGCTAATGGATCCCACGTCAAGACCCAATTCTCTTGGGTCTGGTATCAGGATCAAAGGGTAATGAGTCCTGCTTCAGGACCCAAGACTAATGGGTCCTGCGGAGGACCCAAGGTTCTAGTCTTAGGTTTCTAAATATTATTATGTGTTATAAATATTATTATTTTCATTATAATTAAAAGTATTAATATTAAAAACAGTATTATTTGTGTTACAAATATTATTATTAAGGGTAATGGATCCTACATTAGGACCCAATTCTCTTGGAGCCTACGTCAGGACCCAAGGCTAATGGGTCATGTGGAGGACCCAATTCTCATGGGTCCTGCGACAAGACCCAAGGGTAATGGATCCAGCATCGGACCCAATTCTCTTGAGTCCTGCGTTAGGACTCAAGGCTAATGGGTCATGTGGTGGATCCAATTCTCTTGGGTTATTAATATCAAAAATATTATTATTATGGGTAATAATAATAATATTTTACCCAAGGCTAATGGGTCCTGCATCAGGACCCAATTCGCTTGGGGCCTATGTCAGGATCCAAGGCTAATGGGTCATGCGGGTGACCCAATTCTCATGGGTCTTATGTAAGGATCCAATTATCTTAGGTCCAGCGAAGGCCCTAAGGGTAATGGGTCCTGCATCAGGACTCAATTCTCTTGGGTCCCACGTCAGGCCCAAGGGTAATAGATCCTACATCAGGACTCAATTCTCACACAGGACCCAATTCTTTTGGGTCCGGCGTCGAGACCCAATTCTTATGGGTCATGCGTCCGGATGCAATTCTCTTGAGTCCAGCGAAAGACCCAAGGCTAATGGGTCCATTGTCCGGGCCCAAGAGAATTGGGTGCTGCGTCAAGACCCAATTCTCTTGGGTCCCGCATCAGGACCCAAGGTTCTATAGACTTAGGTTTCTAAATATTATTATTTGTATTATAAATATTATTTTTTTTATTATAAGTAAAGGTATTAATATTAAAAATAGTATTATTTGTGTTATAAATATTATTATTTTCATTATAATTAAAAGTATTAATATTAAAAATAGTATTATTTGTGTTACAAATATTATTATTATTATTATTATTATTATTATTATTATTATTATTATTATTGATAGTTTTAATATTAAAAATATTATTATTATAATTAATAATATTATTATTAAAAATATTATTATTTGTATTATAAATAGTATTATTTTTATTATAATTAATATTATTAATAAAATAATTAATAAATTTGAAAACAATTATTATCAATATTGAAAAACAACCATAGATTTGATTTGAAGGGTAAAATTAAAAATTATTGTTATTGTTATTGTTATTGTTATTGTTAAACACGGTGGATTGCTATAGTGTTTCCCCACATGATTTTTTTTGTTTTTTTATGATTTTTTTCAAAATTATCTTTATCAATTTTATTATTTTAATATTGAGCTGGTTGAGAATTTAGCTTTATAATGTTTTTCTTTACAACATTGTGGATTGCTACAGTATTTCCCACATGATTTTTTTTATTTTTTTTTGTTATGACTTTTTCCAAAATTATTTTTATTGATTTTTTTTTAATATTGAGCTAGTTGAGAATTACAATTACAATAATGCAAAATCATGTGGGGAAAGCATTATAGCTTTCCTCACAAAACACCGTGGATTGTTACAGTATTTCCCCACAAGATTTTTTTTATTTTTTTGTTATGATTTTTTCCATAATTATCTTTGTCGATTTTATTTTTTTAATATTCAGGTGGTTGAGAATTTAACTTTGTAATTTTTTATTTTTTACAAGTAAAGCTAAATCATGTAGGGAAAACAATGTAGCTTTTCTCACAAAACACTGTGGATTACTACAACTCATTTTATCTAACTTTTTGATCACCAACACAATTTTTTTCTCTCATGGAATATTAGCTTCATCGCACCTTCAGTTTCTATTACTTATCTAGCACTAGTTCGCAATCATAATATCATCAAGCACATTTGCTCTATAATCCCGCGGCAGCACGAGGGCATGCCATCTAGTGTTATACTATACTATGTATATACATAAATAAATAAAAATTCCTAAGTGATGGTTGGACAATGATGGTGATATTTTGTATGTAGTTCATGTTCCATACTTCCATTAGGTATTTGACATTTTATCCAATGTTAAAAAGGGTGGTAAAAATCAAGAATTTAATCCCTTGTGTTTGATAATTGGAATGTTATGGTTCTTATGTGATTACTTTATTGTGTGCGCTACCAAAGTCAAAAGGGCATCATTTTTTCAAGGATGAGAATTCTAATTATTTGTCTATTTTTTTACCTTTTTTTTCTTGTGACCATTATAACGAGAGATTCCCTATGATTAATATATGCAATGCACATAGCTTTAGGTCAAACACTAGAAGGATATCTTTGCTTGATTTCATCTCCATCCACGTAACCAATTCTTTGCTTAGACTCTAGAAGATCTCATATCATAAATGACCCTTATGCCGTATCGCAACATGAAACGGTGTCGGGTCCCTTATTCCGATTTCATTTGTAATTTTTTTTTTTATT
>Ga0307517_10009967_pt1 | contig 13375 bp, 7 predicted proteins | sample 23_EM_MG_FD_194515 | JGI IMG/M metagenome (GOLD analysis project Ga0307517, IMG submission 194515) | Populus trichocarpa ectomycorrhiza microbial communities from riparian zone in the Pacific Northwest, United States - 23_EM | ecosystem: Host-associated > Plants > Roots > Unclassified | place...
CCTATCAACCTAATAAACCCACAAAACGATCCAAATCACAAAATCAAAACAAATAAAATATATCATTCTTGACTTAAATCTGGTTTTTTAGGCTATATTGAGGCTTAAAACAATCACCATAAAACTTTCCTCACCTAGTGGAACCCGTTGACACCAAATATTAACCATTTTTGTAACAACCCATGTTTTAATCATACCAATGTCAAATTAACTTCGTCTTCTCATGGTAGATAAAGATATTTTTCTTTTACATTATTATATATAATCATCTATTTAAAATTTCTTATTTTTACCAAAATCTTGACATTGTCTCCTTTATTTGTTTATCATTATCCATACATCATTATTGATAGTTGTCATTATTGATAGTTGTAATGAACACTCAACAAAACAAGACCTTTGCAACCTCTGGCATGTCTATAACAATATCATTCATTGCACTTTTTCTTTCATCCAATTCACATAACATTTTAATACAATGCAAATATATCTATGTAATTTAATTTAAATTACAACTAAAGATTATCAATTATGAAATTTAGAACATGAACCCATACATGTTATCTATACATTTTTACAAACAAAAGGAGAATAAATTTAGAACTTTAATTAAACAATATATTTTAGTTGATACAAAACCACAAGGATAGTTTTTTACATAGTTCGATGATATAACAAAATACTATCTTAACTATATAAAACTAACAACCAAGAAGATAGATCAAGATGATCTGATTATATAGAAAGATCATGTATGTTAGATTACATTTCAATCATTAAAGAGCAAAACTTTATTTATAATAAATTAATGAACTAACACAAACATTCAATTTACATCATAACATAACCAATTGACATTGCCTTTCTTTTTTCCGGTTCATTTCATATTTTTAATAATTCATATCTTCGTACATTAAATCAAATCATCAAGTTTCTTTCCTTCACAAACTAGTTTTCTTTCATGCATCATATAATTAAAACTAAGTATATTGCTTAATCTCCTTCTCAATGGTAATTCCATTCTATAATTCAAATTCCACAAAACCTCTATACATAATGGGCAAGTTCTAATTTCTCAACCCCCATACCTGATGGCAAGTTGACATCGACCTCTGTTTCTATGGCAAGTTGATATTGATCTTTTATCTTAATGGCATGTAAACATCGACTTTCATATATAATGGCAAGTTAACATTGACCTCTACACCTAATGGCAGGTTGACATATTTTAAATTAAATCACCTACCCATCAAGAGTCCATTTCTCACAATTCCATTTCAAGTCAACGATTCCATTTACTCTTTTTTACATCTTGATACTCATTCCTAAAATTTCAAGATAAATTTGTGACTAAAGATTGTTATGCATGGAATATTGGAATTTAAAAGAGTAAGGTTTAAAAGCATCTATTTGCTTCTCATGTAGGTTCAGCTCCTTTTGTTTGGAGTCCCACTCTTGAAGTCTCTCCTGCATTGATAAGATACCATTTATTAACAAACTACTTTATTTATAGATTTTAGAAACCTACATTTTAGTTCCATCTCAATTTTATTTTATTAACAACTTTTATTTCTTTATACACAATTATATGTATAAACTTTATGATTGTATTCAAAATTCACATTCCAAATTCATTGAGCTTCCTCTAACATTAGTGGTCACATTTGCTTATGTTTAGTACTTATTGGTATTTCATAACTTTCATAAGTTTTACCTAACTCTTTTACTTTGTACTTCTATACCTTAATTTCAAACACATTACAATTTGGTCATTCAAGCTATATTCATGCATTAATTTTATCATTTAAATCATAAATTTCAAATAATTATCCTCCTTCTTTTAATGAGATTTTAAGCTAAAGTAGGATTTGTTTTTACCACATTTAGATAGATTAATTTAAATCCAATTCAAATCATTATAACCCCTCCTCCCTAAAAAAAACACTAATCTTTCTTCTTCAATTATTCATTATTTGTATCATTTATAACCTATTTCATCACAATTACATCAAACTTTGACAATGTCATATTTTCTCCAAATTGTCTTCCAATAACCTTAATTCAAAAATTATACATTAAATTTATTTATTTTCATTCAAACTTATTTAAATGAGTTTATAGCTCCTTAACAGGTAATAAAATGAGTTTTGAATACAAACCAATCAAAGTTTCCCCCACCTCTTTTCCTCTCTTGGCCATGACTTCAGGAAGCTCAAAACCCTGTTTTCCATTTTCTAGTATTGTAATTGTGCATTTTAGAGGGGTTTTCAATCTTGGTGATTAGAATAGGTGTCAACGATAAGTCTTCTCTCTCAACATCGAAACTTCTGAAAACCTAAGGGGCTGATCACCTATTAAGTTAAAAAGATGGGGGATTAAACTAAATTTTCTTGATGAAATTAGAATCTGCTACCTATTTTGCCCATGTTTTTCACTTTGATTATTTATTTTTTAATTTCACCCTCTCTTTAAAAAAAGGAATTAATTGGCTATTAATTTGGGTCTATAAGGGTTCAATTGTGCAAAACAAAAAATTGAGGATCAAATTAAAAAATAAAAAAAAATCATTGTTCCAATCCATAGTGATTTGTGAGAGGGTAAATAGTAAATAAGTGCACAATAAAACCACTACCCCTTTCAATTTCTTTTAATATTTTAAATTTGAATTTTACATCTTTAGTTTCTATATAAATTTGTTATTATAAACTTCTTTAGTATTCTTAAAATAGCATGTAAGCCCATTTAATTTTCTATATTTAAAAAATCTTCTTGTATTTTAGTTAGTTTCAAATCTAGATGTAGAAATGCAAGTGAAAATGAATGATGCTCTCTAGAGAAAGTGAGCCGAGGAAGCAAATTTTCTAGCAAGATCAAACAAGAAGATCAAGACAAATACAATATAACAAGCTATAAAGGAAGGCAACACAGATGTGTGGATCATCTCAAGCCCCTAATGCTTCAAGAAGTTTTGTTCTTGGAAGACAGATTGTAGACAGATAGGCACGTGGAATGGAGGACAACTCCATTTTCTCAGTCTATTCTGGTGGTGTTCATTTTCGCCTTGTAATAAGCTTTTGAAAGTGCGTTTTAATTTATTTTTTTTACTTGAAAACGCACTAAATTAAAGATTTTTAAATGTTTTTAGTATCCTGATATTAAAAAAAATCTTAAAAAATATTATTTTTATATATTTTTGTAACATGCTATCAAATACACTCATTCATATTGAGACATCAAGCCATAAGAGATTCAAAAGGAATTTGTTGCAATTCGCGAAGCAATCAATATAACAGCAACTTATAATTGTACACAGAATCAGAATACCTTGCAGCAGTTAGGGTGATCAATCAAGATTATGCAATGGTCTGGGAGATTAATCAAAATAGTCCACAGTCTGACCTTCTGTATCTCTCCTGGATCACTTCTTATAACATCAGTAGGCAGGCTAACAAAGTGTCTGCTTGGTTGGCTAGAAATGCAAGACTTCTCAGTGCCCGTCAAGTCACTTGGATATTTCTAACCCATCACAAGCTCTGTTTCTCTCTACTTGTAAACGATTACAACGAGTAATGCTATGCTACACAAAGGATAATTTGCCTGCAGATGCCAGGCATTGAAGGGAAAGAAGGGATAGTAATTATCACGTATCTCATGCAGCTCGTGAGCCATGTCAGCCTATCAAGTGTGGTTCAGTGCATTGATTCATGAAAACAGCCATTGAAAAAACTTGTAAAGAACCTTGTTTTTCTCTTTTAAGATGACCTTCAATGAGAATTAAGTTCATAAACTTCTTTTGTTGTCGCCAACGGGTTATTCTTTTAGTCACTAAGATTCAAGATTTATAATTTCATTTTATATCTTGTATTCAAATCCTAAGAAAACAGCTAAGCATTTATAAATTTGAGTTATCTTCTTCAGTTATTCATCCATCGAGCTTGGAAAAAAAAACATTACTTGCTATTGAAAAATTCTTGCATTTGCAAGATTAACAATGGATTACGTTTCAAATCTTAACGGGGTTTTCTCACAAATCACAGCATGAAATGTTTTGCGTAATCAGTCGAGTATCTCTTGGAGAAGCAGTCTTTTGCACATTAACCTTTGCTAACTAAGTTATACGCTCTTGTTTTTTCTAATAAGCTAGGCTTGGAGTAGCCTGGAGACCTGGACCATTTACCTTTTAGGTCTATTCATAGCCGTATTGGTTCATTTGTTAGAGGTGAATTGCCGTAGTGGTTCTTGAACGACCTAAGATGAAAACTGAAAAGTAACGGCGGACCCCAAGGCCCGGGACTGTCAACCAGAACCAGCATCAGAAAAAGACGAGGGACTGCAAGTTTTATTTATAACTTATGAGCGAAGGGGTTTGCCCTCACCTAACAACTAGCTAGGTACACTAGGAGGAAGGCTAGGGTGGTATGTCACGGCTCATGAAAGCACTCATAAGAGCATGGAGAAGCGTTTTTCTTTGTCGAGGGTATGGCTTTGAATCAATGACTTGTCACCAATCGTTTTACAAGAGAAATTCTTGACGCATCGCCTCCAATTTCTTCAAATAATACCAACAAATTTCGGGTCGACTTCAACCATGACCTCGGAACATGGTACCTGAAAATGTAAAAAGGGTTTTAGCAAGAAAGTAGAGCCACGCACACATACTCTTATAGTGATATTTTCATCAGCCTATTACGTGCAACAATCGAAGTCAATTTAGTAGCTGTTTTTCCCCTTGATAGTGCTAGTTACTCTGTAGAAAGAAGCTTTTACCATTTTTGAGTTGGTTGGCCACAGCCCAGTTGGCACCTTGCAGGCCGGAATGTAGCCGAATAGCTGCATCCACTGCAATTTCCTTCAGCATAAAGAGTCCAATATCTTCCGATGCTATGCCCATTGATCCACACTTGGCCCTTCCCCATACTGCCCATGTCCAAAGCCAGGGGATCATCTCCTTTTGGTGAATTAAAATAGGCCTGCAAACCCAATAAGAAGTTAAAACAGCTTTAACCATAATCACTAGCTTTCATGTTAAGTGGTGAATTAAACTCAATAATATATTTGGTTTTTAAAATAATTAAGTTTTATGTTTCAGAATTTATTAAAAAATTGAGTTCAAAAGTTATTTATTGTGCAACTGTTTGCATTCCTTTCTAACTGAATTTTGTAAACATTCATGATAATAAAGCTAAAAAATTTTATCAAAATATTTTACACATGCTTTTTTAGTATACGTTAACTTCAACCACAGTTTTTACTAAACACATATCTAAATTCAATTAATTACAATTAAAAATACCTTTTTAAAATTTATTTTTTTCAGATGATAACCACAAAATGTATCTAAAAAACAAACACAACCATATATAGAAACTGCAAGGGTCAAGAGACATAAATTTTATGCTGTTTTACCTTGTACCATGTCAATGGTTGTTGTTTCCCTACCATCAAGGACCCTTGTATCCAATCAACTAGTGAAACGGATTTCCGAGATCGTAGATTCATATCTTCTCCTTTAAGCCCAACCTAAGGAAAGGAAACAAAAAAAAAAGTGAGACAAAAGAAAAGGTCAAGAGATAAATCACAAATGTGTACAGCTGAACGACCTTGTACGACCATTTCTGCCAGGTCAAGTCCCTTTGCCCTTCGTCCAGGCCATGGAGAGTAACTGGCCCTAAGATTCCCGTGTTCCATGTCTCAAAACGGGGACCATTATTCTTCAACAACCAGCAGCATAAAAATCAGTTCAAAACAGTCCGAGTAATAATTTAAAGATGGCAAGGACATGACATAGATTACGTCCAAAAGAAGAGCCAGATTTATAATAAGAATCAAAATGCCAAATTTATTGTTTTTCAGTCCAGAAAACAAATATTGTTCTTTTCTTTCAAACAAGTTCATAATAGTCTTTGATAGTTTTAAGATTTTCACCCCCCCCCCCTCCTTACTATACAATTTGCCCCCGTAGTTTCTGAAGCTTTCTCATTATTCCACCACAAATCTACTAAAAAGCAATTTGTTTAGAATAATTGTACACGAAATTATCAAAATAGACTATTTCATGTTTTACAATTCAATTTTGACTTTGTAATTTTGTTTATATCCAGTATTATATAGTAAAGTAATACTAGTTATGTAATACTATCTATTGAAAAGGTATTTTAATTTTTTCCCTAGTTCTAGCTTCGCCCCTGTTTAGTGGCATATTTGGCTTGCAGATGAGACAGAACAAGATTGTATGTGGGATACTTCTTGTCTTGTTCCCTGTGACCATGTCCGTGCTCCATGCACCATTTTAAGTTAGACAAGTATAAATTGTCGTGTCTTGTCCTGCCCCCATCTCATACCCCACCCAAGTCTTCTGTGTGGGGATTGGAGAACTTACCGGCAATCCAACGGCCACACTGAGCAGTGAAATTCTATTTTTCCCAGCATGGAATTTCATATCTTCTGTAAATGTGAATCTCCTTTGCTCCCTAGTCCCATGTGCAGATCCTGCCATAGTTAGAGATCCAGTGTATCTTATCTTTCATGGTGTTTCGTTCTGAAGAAATAATAGTCTTGCATCGAATAATCCAACACTACTTGGTGCATGTAAAATTCAACACTTTACCTGAAAGTTCTCCATTGATAAAAACATGCAATGCATGGCCTGCTGACTGCACTGTCAGAACGGGAAGTCGGCCTCCACGCAGAAATGATTCCGATGAACTTATATGAACACTAGAATCACCATGGAATCAGAAATTTTGATTGCGAGTAGTTACTTTTTATTTGTTGTCAAGGAAACAAAAAAAGGCAAAATTAACTAAAATTCACCTCGTTGTGTACCACAGGTAGTCACTTGTATCTCTGGTTATATTTAATTGTTCCACGAGGCCAGCAACTGTGATCATTTTATCATCATCCACTGATGATATGTCTTCGTTGAAGGTTTCCCATGAGAGCAATTCAGAATCTGTAGGCAACATATGCACTTGGGATGTTTGAACTCCAACCTGCAAATTGAGGGATATTATATGGTTCATATTCCACAATATCTTGCCAAAAGTACATTCTGTTTTTGCTGAAATCATACCAAGTAATGTATCTCATCATGATGGTAGGGATTGCATGTATTCAATTAAGCCATGATACAGGATGAATTGCAGTAAAATGATTGAATAGTAAATAAAAAAGGAACCAGTGAAAGATTTACAAAGTACGGTGAATTGGAAGAAAGCCTTATTGTTTTCTTTCACTTACTTGGGCAGTGTTGAAAACAACATTTTTGCAATCTGGAAGGATGCTGATAGACCAAGGTGGCAGGCTGTACTGGATGTTATTGAATTTTACCCTCGCAGCTTGCTTCGTGTTGTAGTTTGACAGAAAAGCTGCACAGCCTCCAGAATCAGAAGAGAATACATGTGCCTGAAAAATGTTATATTGCATCAACAAGGGTTTGCATATATAAACTGCACAACAGTATGCATGTGCTGGTGAATTTATCTCTCTCACATCCTCCGTAGAGTTAACATTACAAACCTGCTCATAACTTCCCAGGGATGTGACAGTAGAATCAGCAGCGAGCAAAGCTTTTTCACATAATTTAATAGCCTTATGTAGCTCCTTTAAGTGGCCATACTTAGGTTGCCTGATCAATCCTATTGAATTAGTATGGAGCTGCCATGAGTCGGTGAAATATCAAAAACAGACTAGTTGATTAAATCACAGGATGAGCTCAAATTTGTCACCATATTCATCGATCGGCGCATCATAGTCATAGCTTGTAGTGATGAAAGGGCCTCCAGAAGTTCTTCCAAAGTTGGTTCCTCCATGGTACTGCAAAAATAATTATCTTGATCATAATGATATTTACATTGTTTAGAGCGTGATACAATTCGGAGTAGCGTGTCAAATGAGAAATCCAGCTTATGCCTTATCGGAAGACCATAATCTGTTAACTACAAGATGTAATGTTTCTTTTGACAGCGGAAGCTTTATGAAAAGCAAGAAAAACTTTATTTAGAACCTTTATCAGATGCAAAGTTCAGAATCTTCCTTGTCCTTAAAGCAAGTTGTTCTGCTTTTTCTTTGAGGACTGGAGGACAAGAGAAAGTAAATGCATTTGCTTCTTGTAATACAAAGAATTGTGTAGTTTTGTGGGATCAATTATTGTTAATGGGATTTTAGCATCGAATGTAATGGTAAAGTTGGCAGACTAACCATGTAGTAGTTAACCAAAGAGCCTCCCTTCTGAATGAACCGAGCAACTGCAAATGCTAAATCCTCAGCCGGGCGCTGGTGGTTTGGACCACCAAAGTCTGTGAACCTATACAAAATACCAAAAGCAAATAAAAATATGCATCCCACAGAACACTTTTAAGGACCGATGATAAGCATGAAACTTACCAGCCAGTCCATGCCTCAGTCCACATTGTGGGTTTGTAAGGTTTATTTGGAGAGAAATAGTCACAGTAAAAACCATTGCAGGTGTTTATCTGTTGACAAGATTTACTAACATGGTGTAAGACCCTCATTGTTAAAGCAGAAATGACACTTACATTAAAATTAAGGGTTCTGTCTTAATTCCTTGCAACAAAATAAATTTCGTCACTTGTTGATATCAAATGCTGTCATTCATTGAAGGACTTCAACAGCGAATCCATCAACATGAAATAAATTTAGAGGAAATATACTAGTTTTCTTACCACTGGGTCTGGGGCATCAAACTCCTTGCACATAACCCATGGAACCCCGGTATCCATCGAAATAGCCATATGTGCAGCCCAAGTCATATATGCATGACCAGGAGATCCAAATGCCTTGCTTTCAGGCTCATACTCATTCTCAATCTGCAGTAAAGAAATCTAAGAGTATAAGAAAGAGTAAATTTAATGAATATGAAGTTGGAGATCTTTGTGATTTATAGCTCTCTTGAAAGCCTGAATTATAGAGCAAGATAATTGAAGAAAAACTGAAAACCATACCTGAGAGAGGATTATTGGGCCACCTTGAGACTCAAAAAGATTTTCATCTTTCATCATTTGAACAATTTTTTGGGTGAATTTTTGCATTGCCGACTGCAAAATCAAGATGATAAGATAGTAACAACCAAGTTCACATAGCCATTTGGATTCTTGCAAAATGCCAATAGATGTTCAGATAGAGAGAGACCTTGAAAGGCTCATTATCTGTTCTAAAGCTGATCCCTGGAACATACTTCAACCAGACAGGAAAACCTCTAAAATAATGAGACAAAAGATTGGTAAAGAACCTCAAATATTGAAGCACATAAAGGAAAAACTATCTCTACTATTACCCAAAGTTCCATTCTGCACATATATATGGTCCAATCCGAAGATGCACGTAAAGTCCAGCTTCATGGACCAACTTGATGAACCGAACCAAATCATATCTCCCGTCAAAATTATACTAGAAAAAAAAACATTACAGAAATAATCAATGTGATAACAGAAAATGCAAGAACAACTACGAGATAACAGAGGAAACAGAGTTTAAGGAGCAAAGCACATTGCCAGGAGAAGGCTCGTGAAGGTTCCAAAAGACATAAGTGTCTATAACATCCAAACCACCATCTTTAGCCTTCTGTATAAGACCTTCCCACATCTGCATTTCATGGACACATACATAGAACTACACATCAGCCAAAATTGTAATAAAATCCTTAACATGGAAACAGTATTTTCTTGGCAAAAATGCGAGAATGGTTATTGAGTATGGGAAATAGAAAACCTCAGGGGTGCTTCTAGGATAGTGAATAGAACCAGAGAAGAGAACCTTCCTCTGCCCATTGATAATAAGTGCCTTCTTGTCGTAAGTAACATTGCACTGTATCAACTGGAGACTTGTTAACAAAACTACAGAGAGAGAAAACAACCACTTGGTAGTTGAGTTGGCTGCCATTTTCTCTTCTGAGATTGAGAAAGAGAGACAAGGGAGCCTGGGAAGTCGATAAAAGAAGTATAAAATGTGGGAAAAGAAAGAATAGAAATTGGAAAGAAAAAGAAAGTAGTTATTGGACTACCAATCCGCAGCTACACAATGGTACTTTTGTCTTGAAGTATTTTACTACAAATAATATGAAGATAAAGTACATTCTAACCACTGCAATGTTCCACTTCTGCCTCTGTTGTTTAAAATTTCCCGATACCAGCCTCAGAATTTCCAAGCAGTTCAAATCTTGGCCCTTTGTTGTTAAATAGCCAATGGCAAATAACGCCGAGACATGAAAGAAAAAATAGGAAAAAGGTGAGCATTAAGCGAGCAATTTCACACAGAAGCGATGCATTAGAGTTTAAAACTTTTGGGGGAATATAGGGTTTAACTTTGTAGAATTTTAATCTATCAGGGTAGAAGTGGAGCATTGCTTAATCTATAGGGTCTAAAAAACAATTTACCTAATATTACATGATTGTAAAGGAAGATTGTTGGTTCAAAAGGGTAATAAACACAGGGCATTGCCAACCACTCAAAAGCACTGCCTCCACCTCTATAGAAAAATTAGAGGTGTCAGGGACTGGTGGTAATATTTTATGCAAAGCAGAACGAGGGGCAGTCTCAAAATATCCCACATTTCCTTTGTAAAGGAGGGAGGGAGGGAGGGAAAAAACGAAGCATAAGAATGCTTGTACTGAACATTAAACCTAAACCAACAACACAAATTGCAATAAAATAAGGTAAGAGTATTTGGCCCGAAAACAAAATCATTTAGTATCTGTGTTTGCGAGAATTATGCCGTCTTTTGATGATCCAATCCAAATGAGAGCCACTACTTTTAAGAAATACATGCAATGTAATGATAAGAACAAAGAACAGGAAAAGGACATGCATGGGTCATATGCTAACAGCTCTGGTAACCAACCCCGTATACGTGTTGTGTGCCAACCTCAGCACGTTATCCTCTACTTGATTTTGAATTTCTTCTTATCACAAACAATCCTTGATCTTGCAAAATATATACTAAAATCTGGATTAGAAAAACTACAAAAAATCAATAATTTTATGTCGGTTGGCGAGAGCTATCGGTGCTGCAGGAATGGAAAAAAGAAGGCCTATCAGAGTCAAATGAATGAATAGATGCAGTGAAAGCAGTACATCGGATTCAATCTAAATGAGCGCCTTTTTGAAATATATGCCCATGCGAGGGGTCCCATTGATTTATAATTTAGTACCTTGTATATCAATCAATGGAAATAAACCCTATTATATCAGCAGTGGAGTGGTTTTCAAGTACGTCTTTTTGTTCTTGGCCATCTCCCACTAGACATGCTCTGTGCCATCATGCCAGTTATGCACTTAGGATACACCATAGCAACATGGATCAAAAGCACGCACAAGAAAATGGCACCATGGCCCATCATTTAGCATTGCCACCCCTTTAAAGAAAAGAACCGGGATACAGTAAAGTGCTCTCTCTCTCTCTCCCATCATTTCCTCCTTAATTGGCACTTGGAAAATTACAACTTGATTCCTTTACTTTTGTCGTGGCCAGCTGCCTAGCTTTTATCATAGAAAAAGAGTTCTCCTGTCAAAGACTCAAAATAGCTTTAGTGAACGCTAATACTGTGGATTGTTACATTAATTTTTGGACGGCAATGAAATATCTATTTGTGAATTGATTGGTAAGGCATGTCTATTTGTGAATTATTGCTTTATTTCTTAATCAAAGTAAACTCCAAACGATGCATTGATAAGATTGTAAGGGGAAGGTTCCAGCCCGAACATTGATGATACTCAAAACTCCATTGAAGACAGTAGTGGAGAATATCCATTAAAACCAAAAGAAAGAGAGAGAGAGAAAGTTAAATATATCAGGTGGGTTCCCCCATTGGAAGGTTGGACAATGTTAGGTACGGAAGGTGCGAGCAAAGGAACTCTAGGTTTGGCAGGTGCAGGAGGCTTGCTTAGAGACTCTTTGGGCAATTTTCAAGTAAAAAATGATTCCTGCCAATTAATCTTGTATTATAATACTGAATTACATCAATCGGCTAAGAACCGTTCTTGCTGAAGGAACAGCGAATTCAACATATTTCCACAACACACATGCGGGATTACAGGTTAACCAAAACTGTCAGATTTGAGAGTACAAAAATGTCTAGCAATTGCATTAAAATCAATTACCGCAACTCTTCTACGAAAGAATCCACCATTAAATGCTACAAAAACCCACTAAAAGGAAATCATAATCGGAACCATCTTTTAAGCTGTCTATTGGCTTGCTTTTCACCTTAAGGTTTGTCAGAAGTATGCTTGGAGAATTTCAATTTGTATTGTTCGATCAGCATGTCAGGTTTATCTACCACGTCCTGTCCCACAGAGTCTTAATTCTTTTTGAGCCCTTTTCTTTTCTCCGAAATTTCACCTTCAGGTTTGTCAGAAGTATGCTTTTTAGTACCACGTTCTTTCAAGAATTTTCTGTCAGAATCCTTATTTTTCACTTCATCAATTCTATTTGATTTCGAGTGTCCTTCACTGCTCTATTCTCAACTCTGGATTTCCGTTTTCTGGACATCTGCTTTTGGCTTGGAATGGCATTTGATGTCTGTGACTCATCGTTTTCCTGCATATCTTGAGAACTTTTATGGGTTTCCAGCTGCTGAGCTCAAAGCTTAGCTTTTCGTAGCTTCAAAATTTGAACATTATCAAGAGCAAAAGAGACTATCAGGCCATGTTCAGGACCAAAAGTTTCTACAAGTAGGTAAACATAGCATTGTTGTTAGGAACAGATTTTCTGACAAGATATTAATAGGAGATAACAAGACAATGAAATGCCTTACCGGGATTATTAGGAACCCTCGGGGCAACCAGCACATGCTGATGCACGGTTAACTCAACAAAAGCAACTCCCCATGAATGATCACAACCTTTCCCTTCTTTATACTCTTTAAAAATTTTATCTGCATCAGCAATATGAAAGTAAGGTAGTTATCTCAGGATATAAGCAAAACTCTATACAGAGAAACAAAAAAAAAGACAAGAATCCAAAATAACTATAAAGAATTGTAGCTAACCTGTTGAGTGACAGGCTTTTGCTCTGTAGCGCGTGAGGTAACAGCATCAATGAAAAGCTTCTTCAGTTGTTTCTCGGTCATTGACTTTGGTAAATTGTATACAACATGAAAATTTGGAGATTGAAGCTTAGTCATCTTCTCTTCCTGCAACCTGCAAAGCTCAAAAACATTATGAGATATGGGAAGATAGTAAACTTGTACAAAAGCAGCACAAATATCAATTCAAATGTTGAAAAGCATAATCATAATGTATCTGAAAGATACATCCTCTTTTCAGGGACAGGAACCAAAAATCAAAGGCACTATCCTTGTATAGCTTCTCATTTCTGGGGATGCTGCATGAGTTGAGAGAGAACCATCTCTACCAA
>Ga0307517_10009969_pt1 | contig 13374 bp, 13 predicted proteins | sample 23_EM_MG_FD_194515 | JGI IMG/M metagenome (GOLD analysis project Ga0307517, IMG submission 194515) | Populus trichocarpa ectomycorrhiza microbial communities from riparian zone in the Pacific Northwest, United States - 23_EM | ecosystem: Host-associated > Plants > Roots > Unclassified | place...
CGAATACGATCTTGGTGTCTTGATGTATGGTGTGAAATGAACGAGTGTGGGGATTTGAAGGTAAAAGAGTCCAAAAGGATGTAGAGACATAAGAGAAAAGTAGTCCGAAAATCGTGCGCGATGACACCCATTGGACATATGGTGGAAATATTTTGGGAACATTTTGGACAACCATTTTGAATGTTATGAGTGATAACATGTTGGGCAAATGGCAAAGTAACATTTCAAATGTTCCCAGAATGAATCTGGTGGGAAAGGGCTGAGTAAATTGAACCAGAGCCTTCAATGTGTTTACAATGTATTCACTAGTTTCCATAGGCCCTTGCCCCCAGTGAAAGGTGAGGTGATCCCAAGGTTTTGGTATTCATCTGCTGATATGCTGAGACCTACAACCCTGATCCCCCATATTTCCGCCTGACAAAGTTGCACCTCAAGATCTTCATTTGAAGGATATCCATGAGCCTGAGCAGAGGAATGGGAGGAGCGTTACAGAGGTTAAGCGTACCCCTGCAGGGATGACTATGGCCAAGAAGGTACACGTGTTTCCTGTTCACCCAAATCCTACCTGAAGCCCACGCGGTTCATCATGCTGCCCCTTTTCTCCTCTGACATAAATCACACGCATGCAGCTCATGAGTTAATCAACACAAAACCATCTGCAAGGAGACGGATTCTCCAGGAATTTCAAATCGTGCATGACTGCAATTTTTTGTGCATCATTTTTGTCTGCAACACGTTCATCTCGGATCCCAGTATCTGTGCCTGCATGGGGTTCATAGATAGGGGGTCTTTCAACAGGATTTACAAGCAGATTCTGCCCATTGATATTGACACCGCGGGGAAGGTCAAATTGGCTATGTTAGAGGGGTTGACGTGCTTGTACGACATTCATCACATTATCCACCAAAGTGAGCTTTCCACCCGCTGCGTCTGACGTCTCCTCTCCATGCACCCCGATCAAGAACGGATGTCTGTCATTGAAGTATGGTGCAGGACACTTAGTCCCCACTACTTCGTGACAACCAGGTGCCTCCAAAATTTAGTACACCTCCGATCACCCTAGGACCATTCTAAATTGACAGAAAGTCTTCTTTCTGTTCATAGAACAATCCTGTCAGACAGAATTTTATAGAACCTTTTTGTTGTTGAGTTATTTTTTTCAGTTCACCACAAAATTGGCTACATGGGAACATTGCCTTATTTGGTATATGATCTCACCATAGGCGCACAGTTCTTGGGGAGGCATCACCTCACTGGCTACTCAAGCACTCATCTGTGGTTGCGCAGACTACCGGAAGTGGTCAAAATACATTGATATTTTGGGCACCCAAAGGCATACCACCCTAAGAAGCCGCACCGCTGACGCGGTGGCGGGGGGTTTTGATACCCAAAAATTTCCCCTGACCTAATTTGGCCAATGTCATGAAGTAGTGGGGACTAAGTGACCTGCACCATAGTTCACTGGCATGTATTCTTGCTGTGATTCCACTACCCCATAGATATCATGTCCTATAACATCCTCCATGAGGGGGTGAATCAAAATTTGCAACTTATGTTCCATTGCCAACACTTTCGTCAACACATCAACTTACATGAGCGTGAGCGCTGCTTTGCATTCATCACGTGAGGATGACTTACTGTTGCAATGCACAGCTCAAATGTATTTGAGGGACATAGTACACCGTCAAGTCAGAGTCTCCTTGATCAAGCTCGCATTGGGTCGATTCCAACTCTCTGAAGACCAAGCTTCAGATGATTTAAATTTGGGAGACCTTCAAAGAACATTGTCCCCTGGCAAGCCAATGTTTGCTGCCCACACAAGACAGAAGAGGATAAAGAGAGGAAATGGAGGAATATGGGAGTCAGTCTCCAGGGTGGGGTGAGGATGATAAGCATTTTGGAGTTGCTACACCATATTGTCAGTGGGCCAGTGCCAAAGTCAAAGCCAGAGGTGAGGTTCCTGAAAGCTACTGAGAAGTTTGTGGATGTGTGTTTGTTGAGGGATTCTGAGGCCATGAAAATGCCAAAGGAGCTGCTAGTGAGCATCAGCAACCTTGCATTTCACTTTTCTGTTGCTTTAATCAACCTTATTCCATGAAAAGTTAAAAATAAGAAAAAAGTACGTACTTATATAAGCTATGTTGTGTATTTATAAAAGTTGAGGCCCGAAAAGTTACAGAAAAGTGTCGAATAAGTGAGAAAAGATGAAGAAAAGTGACCATCAAAAATAAGTATTTTGCCATCTTGCTGATGAGTGCCTTTTCTGAACTGTAGTGAGGTTTTTTTTTCTTGGTTAGTAGTTTGATGTGTTGGTGCTACCATACATGATGCATTCTCAAACACTCAGCAGCTAGATTGATCTGTTTGTTTGTGAGGTTTATTATTTATGTTGATCTACTGCCTGTTGCTGGGGGGTGCGAAGAGAGGAGGCAGGTGAAGGTGTGGGTCGTCCTGGTATATGGTTGTGGTGTGTCGGGGTGGAGGTGGAAGGTCAGAAACACGATGGGGAAGTAGGGAGAAGGACTAGATACTCAACGTAGCCAGTTCCAATGTCGATAGGGCCTGTAGATCAATAGAATAGATCCTGAGACTCTGCAATGATCGGAAACTCGAAAACGATGATAGGAGACGGAGGCGACGACCAGAAACGACGAGGGAAGCGACTAGAGATGACAGCAAGACAATTCAAGAGCAGGAACGACGAGGGGAACGACAACGGCAACGGAAACGAGTCGGAAATGACGAGACAAGACGAGGAGATGATGGGGGAGAAGCCAAGAGGCAATCTGATTCAGGAGGTATCAGAAACAGGCCTATATACATCTACAGGGGTTTGGGACATGCTCGGAACCAAACGGAGAAAAGTCCGAACGACGGAAACAACAAAACTCAATCATCTGTGATCAGAGGAAGAATGAAACAGTATCTAGGCTTCAAAGTGGCTGCAACACGTCGGAAAAATGATACACTTGTTGGAAACATGAATAGAAGGTGTTGGAACTCAAATGGAAACTCTACAAAGCATCAGAATATTGTTAGAAACATAGAACAGCATCAGAAAAGCGTAGGGAGTGTCACGAATGCGTGATCTAGTTGATCAAATCAAACAGATCACTATTGAGATTCGTGACATAAAAGAGAGGAAGAAAACCAAGGTTTATTCCACTTCAACTGATTACAATACAATCAATGTTCGCAACCACAGTCCGAGTGGTTCTCTACAAGGAGGTCATGAAGGACATGACGAGGATGATGTACACTACGAGGACAGTACACGAATCGACCTTCAACTACTTGGCAATAAGAACAACCAAGCACATTGTGCTCCAACTCAATCCCTTCCTGCAAAAGGATCCACCTCATTGCATCCACTGCCTCCTGAAGACCATCCCTCATTACCAAGTAATGAAAATCCTTCAACGCCCCCTTCAACGACTCCTCCTTGGTCAACTTCGCCAGATGGTCCCAAGTCTCCTGAGATCGAGGGAGGCAACGTTGATGGAGACGAGGAGAACGTTCTTCCTTCGAGGACGATGGTGAGGTCTTCTGGCGACAGGTTCGGCGGCAAGCCTGACGCTGAGTGTAAGAAGGAGGGGGTGTAGTAGATGCTGTCAATGGGGGAAGGGGAAGGTCGGGATACGAGTGAGGGGGACTGAGACTCAAGCGAAGGGATGGAAGAGGGAGTCCCTGGTCCATCCTCTCCCTGAGAGACAAACGGCTCATCGACAACATCGCATAAGCAAGTTCCTGAGGGAGGGACGATTCCACATCCCAAGAGTTCTCCAATCTGTCCAAACAAACGACCAATAGGCTCCCAATGAGTTTCCACATAATGCATCAACATCGCGTGACACATTACTGACTGCATGCGAACATCGGAGAGTCCCTTCGACAAAACAATAATGCTTTCCTTCAATTGAGCATTCTCCTCCTCCAACCCCTCAATGTGTCCTTCCATCTGGTGAAGACGATCCTGATGATCATCGGTGATGGAGATGATCCCAGAATGAAGTTGACCAGCAACTTCCTCATTCATCCTAAGAGCTATAACCTCAGAGATCACTTGAGGTAGCTCGGTGGGAGGATGCTGGTAAATGTGTTGACCAGCACGATAAGAGAGATCAATCTATCGTGAGGGTAAGCACAGGAACATCCCTGAACACTTCACCATACGTACCAATTCAGACGGATCCGGATGATAGAAATCTCCGTTATCCATACCCCAGACCTCGTTGTATGAAGCGGAGGGAGTGGGGAAGATGAGAGTGATGGGCATGTTGATGGGGAAGAACTTTAAGAGGAGGAGTCGACGATTGATGGGGGAAAAGGAAAAGCGAACTGAGGAAAGAAACCAGCTAATTCCCTCTCATTAAATAACTAAACTAAACCCTGAACCCTGAAACACCGGATTTAGATTCCATCAGATCATTCCATCAAATATAACCCAATCGAGCCATAATTGGAGGGGAGTTATAGATCCAGGGATTTCTCCCTGAGATGCCATCAATCTTCTCAGAAGACACAGCCCATCATTACGCAGCCTCAACCATCAATCAAATAAGAAGTAGAAGGATACTCCGTTTACAAAAAACAATAAAGCAGAGTCGTACAATTATTTTAATTATTAGACGCTTCCAAGGGAAGAGTAGACTTAGCCACAAAACAGAAGTGGTCATGTGACCAGGATCTGGGAGTATATAAGGACAAGCCCCTCCGGCTCTCTTTTCCCCTTATCCTCAATCTTCTCTGTAACCTCTACTCCAACCAGTGAGTTGGATACCTCTCAATAAACCGCTTTACCCTTATACTTACATACTTAGCAGGAGTCTCCTGCTAGTGTATGTTGCCACCCACACTCCCAAACCCCAACTTTGTTTCCCCTTTCCCTCTCCCTCCAATCAAGGACGTAAGGCCTTATTTGTGGAGTCAACGCTTGCTGACAAGCCTCAGTGTTAACCAGACCAGAGGCCAGCTCATGCACTGTCCCTACTATAAGCCCTTCTCGTCGTTGGATTCAGGAGCCCCCTCCCCACCTTTCCTCACCACCGCCGACCACTACTTCAAGTGGAGATCTATATACACTAACCACACCCTCGCTGTTATCACCTTTATAGTCCATCCAGCCTTTTCTCAAGAAAAGCCAATCATACACTTCGACAAGCACCCCGTCTTCTTCTGTGAGTCTTGCGTCATCAGTTGGTGGGACTTCCCTACTGCATTACCTGGTGAGGTCATTGCTTGGTTACAAGTTCAAGCTGACCTTTATCCCCAAGAAGAAAGCTTCTGGCTTTCCTCTCATGCCCTTGCCGACTTCGTAGACAAGTTCTGGAAACCTGTCTTCCCCTATGACTACAACTCACCCAACCTCAGACCCGATCACGCTCCAAGACTTCCCCTCACCCCAAACCACCCATCGATTACTACACCTCTGGTGTCCAACGAACAGTAAGCAGGCACCAACCCTGACAGGGAGGTCGGAAATCGGTCGGAAATGTTGGTGAGGTGACGTGGGCGTATATCCAGCAAGATGCCAATCGCAGCGCCAAGAAAATCAAGACAGGTCAATGTGGCCTCTGTCCCTTGTCATCTGCTCATTCCTGTTTGTTCTTGTTTCAGTCCATTTCTCTCCCACCTCTACCTCTTTCACCTCATTATACATCAGGGAAACCTCCAATCACTTTCAAAGTGCTGAAAGTTCCAAAAGCAGTGGAAAGTGGTGGGAAGTGCACAGAAGCGCACTTCTGGAAGGCAAGTGCCTACTTCTGGAAGCAAAAGTAGCCCTAAGCATCTGAATTTGGTGGGGGGAATCACTGTGAAAAATTTGGCACTCATAAGTAGCCACAACTTTTCCTGATGTATTTGTGAACTTGGTTATCTCTCATGATCTGTTTGTTTGCAAACCTTTGGATAAGCCACAATCAACAAATATTTCTATATCATCCAATGGTATCATCGAATTTGATCCTCACTCCATTCTAATTCTACTGGACTGTCTGTTCATCATTGGCCTCCAAATGATACAAGAAAGCCAAGAGCCTCAGAACTTCAAGGAGTTTGAGTGTCCTGAGAAGACTGACCATGGGGTAGGACTGTATGGATTTAGACCAATGTTTTGATGGTTAATTGTACAATAGAAACTGTAAGTGCTTTATTCATCTGACAAGGATATTTTTAGAGTGTAGAATTACAGAAATGAATGGACAGAACATATAAGTTACAGATCACTAGTGGAGTACATGGTTACATTCCAGAATCAACACTTCTCCAGAGTCATAACCAACAACCAGATACTGTCCATCCCACTGTCCATCTGAACACCTTGCAAGTCTTGGAGGCAGTTGGAAAACTATCTTCTTAGTCACTGTATCTTCAATCCCAGGTAGGGGTGACCTCTGCATTCTGATACCACCAATAAAATCCAGATGGGGTCCATTTCTGGATGTGACTGATAGTTCAACAGGTGAGCCTAAAATCTCAAAGTCCCACCCCAAAATTGATTCATGGGAAGAAGAACAAATCCAGACTCCTGGGTTATCAATGGCCAAGGAGGAATTCCGATATTGGAAACCATCAAATTCCACCTTCTCCACAGCCTCTCCTGTCCACATTGACCAGGCTTGAATGGAGCCATAATGCAAGCAGAAAAATCCAGATCCATCCCATGATATCCTGAGGTCTCTGATCTTTCGTCTAGGTTTATATATTGTTTTGAGGAGTCTCCCCTTCTCAGTATCACAGATACAGATCTTCCTATTTGCATACCAAACAGAGATCAACCTGCCATCAGTCAGGTGGGTTTCCATCCAGCGGGGATATTTGACTGGGGTTTGGAAGAATGCCTTGCAGAGGCCAGTTGAGAGGTTCCAGATCCTCACCACTCCATCTGAATGGCTTGAAATTGCAACACCATCCTTTGCCTGCAGAGTGATAGACTTGACTGGAGCTGAAGTGGGTGGTATAGACTTTGGATCAGATGGAACTGGATCTTTGGATAAGGCACCAATCTGCCAGAACCTGACTGATTTGTCCCAGGATGCTGAGATGAGGGAGGAGGGGGAGGAAAATGCAAAGGAAAGAACAGATTCAGTGTGGCCAACAAAGGTCTCAAGGAGGTGAGGGTCTGAGCTGGTGATGTCCCAAATATAGATAGTAAGATAACTAGCCACTGCAATAGCCCTATTATCAGGAGAGAAACAGCAGTACTGGGGACCTCCACCAGCCACACAGAATTTAGCCACAATCCTCTTAGAATAAGAGTCTTGAACCTCAACAGCTGAGCCATTGCATACAGCAAACTGGCTACCATCTGAGGAGAAAGCAATATAATGACCATCAGATACAGGTATAATTTGTTGACTACTGATGTCCAACTGCCAGATTTTGCCACCAGAAACAGATATGAGGTGTTTGGGGTCCAAGGGAAAGAAGTAAACATAGTTCACACCATCCTTTTGCTCTATGATATGATGGCACTCCCCTGTTTGAACATCCCACAAACGGATTGTCTCATCACCAGATGTTGAAACAATTGTGGTGCTATCTGGTGAGATAGAGACAGAATAAACATAGCCAGTATGGCCATGGAAGGTCTTGACAACCCCACCAGTCTGCATATCCCAGAGCTTAATGGTCTTGTCACAACTTCCAGATACAAGTGATGTCCCATCTGGTGAGAAGACAAGGGAAAACACCCAACCAGTATGCCCAGAAAGAACAGTCACCTGTACCCCTGTGATGGCATTGAGAATAATGATGGAACCAGAATATAAACCAACTGCAATGGTATCCCTCTGGTATGTGAGGATGTAGACATGATCATCTAATGAAACTGTACGGAAACATGATCCCCATCCAGCTGAAACCTCCTTGACTACCCTGATCTCTTGAGAGAACTCTGCACTGTAGTACTGATGGAGCCAGGATGAAGGAGGGCAAATTGGGAGGGCAAAGCAATAGATATAGGAGGGTGAACCACAGATCACATCAAAGTGTTCTAGGATGAGCCTCTGACTGTCAGTTGTCCATTGGCACACAACTCCTGCCTAAATAGGTGTCAGCACAAATCCAAGCAAACAGGTCTGCACAGCACTCACCAAATTACACCATCTCTCAACATCATTTATGGCATAAACCCCAGCTCCAAGGTTCCCTGTCAGTGCAAGGACCTCAATCCAATATGGCAGGCATGTTGTGAAGAACTGGTTGATTCCATCCTCTACTTCCTTGATACAGGAGATGCTGGCAGGGATCATCAGAAGGTGCTTTGTCCAGAAGCAACATGCATATTTCAAGGCATCTCCAATGTGGTCCTTGCAGAGAGCAGAAAGATCTTTGACATCACTGAGAGTAGCATGGCCATCCAGGTTGCAGATATTCCCCTTCAACCTTTCCCTCATTAGCTCAAGGCATGACAGTAGGATTTCTGCATGGTGGATGGCAGGGTCCACAAAAAAGTGTTCATCTTGGCACCGGACAGGATCCATGAGGAAGTCAGGGAATGACTTGTGGAAGGCTCGGATGGGGTCCTCTGTGGTATCTGGGACAAGAAAAAGAGAATGGAGGGGACGGAGGGTGGTGGAGATGTCACACACTTTCAGTAGGTCTGAGAGTGCAGTTGTTGAAAGGGGGTTAAGGACAAGCAACACTGCCCCAACCACAGTCCTGAAGCGGGAGTAGATTTCCTCAGTGTCTGCATCCATGTCATCAATTGCTTGCTCCAGGACCTGGGTGTAAAGGAGGTCAATCCCAGACCTTCCTTCATGAGCAGTACTTTGTGGGAGAGAGACAATCTGGTCCAGCTGCCCAGTGGGTGTATGATTCTTGGATGCGACAAATTTTACCACTGTCGAAGCATAGATGAAGAATCCTGTTGCCTTCTTACAGAGAATGTTTATCTCTGATTCACTCGGCCAGTCTTGTGTGAAGTTGCAGTCGCTCCGAGCTTTAGCGATGTCGGTCAACTGAGTCCTGAAGAACAGCTTGATATCACCATCCACCAAAGAACGTTCGACACTGTGCAGTCTGAGTGCTTCTGTGATGGGTCGGAGTGACTCGAGGCGAAATCCGGAGCGGATACGAGGCTCCGGACGACCTGTGATGAAGAACTTAACATTCGGGATCTCGTCCATGTAGCGGGAGAGGACGGAAAGAAAAGCGGAGGCGGGTTCTTCATCCTTGCACTCATCCAGGGCATCAATGATGATAAGTGTCCGAATCCGGGAGGCCTTTAATGTGAAAACAATAATCTTCTCCATCTGGGAACAAAGGGATTCCCGTCCAACGTCGGGATTGGCCCTCAAGACTTGGATCAACCGCTCTCGGAATGGGAGGTACCGATAGGCGAGTTGGAAGGCGAGAGTTGGGAAGATCACTTGAAGGTTGCTTCTATCCTCGAAATCTCGCGAGCAAAAGAAGCTCGCGCCGAGCTCCCCATCCGCAAAGCTGATCTCGGCGAACGTCTGGGCGATGGTCGACTTTCCGGTCCCCGCAAGGCCATTCAGCCAGAACACCCGGTGGTCTCGTTCGTCCCCCAGCCAGCGTTCGAGCCGCAGAAGGATGTCCGTCCTGGTTCCCCTCAGGCACCCCTGCCTGTTCCCGGAACTGTATCCAGCGTCAGCGGTGTGGCGTATCTTTTCCAGAAGATAGTGGTCCGCATATCCCTATCTGCGAGTCACTACAAAGGGTGGAACTGTAAGGGAGTGAGACTCACGATTTTCTGACAGCCCTCGCTGTAGATGTCTCGTTGCAACGAAGTCTGGGTACATGTTAGTTATGACGAGGGCAGATCCTTTAGGAGAACAAACCTGGTAGTCCACCAATGCGCAGCGAATGTCTTGCACCAGACCATTAAGCTTCTGTGCATTCTCGGGTTTTTTGAGGAAAAGTCCAAGATCCTTCTGGGTCGCCATCAAGTCCATAGTTTGGCCAGTCTCTTTCAACCTCCTGCCAATCCCCATGCGTCAGATCCGGCTCTCGATCTTGGGAAATGCGGCCTCACCGTTCCAGCTTGTTTGCCCTCTCCTCCTCATTGACGTCACCTGGAGAGATAGGTGCGGATAGCGATCCAGAAAGCATTCTGATCCTGGGAGCCAATGATTCTATGGCACGTTCATTCACCTCCGTTCGCTAGAACAACCGTAAGTGCTGGGAATCGAATGTGCGGGAAGGAGGCCATACCTTGCAGTTTTCGAGAATAGAGCAGAGAGATCTCGCTAGAAACTTGAGCGGACCGAAGCCACCTGCGGAGTCCCCCACCTCACGGAACAATTCTGCCATGGCATTGGGTACAGTAGACTTGGAGTTCGATTTCTTCTCGTCCGCGTCGGCGCTCGGTTCGAGGGACTCGTCGGGATGAACAACCTCTGGTCCACGATCGGGAAGGCCAGAAGCGTCTATAATGTCAGAAGGAACAGTCAGAGGCAGCGACTAAAACAACTACGCTCACGTACTGTCGGGTCCCGCACCATACGAGACCGAAGGAGGGGATGGAGGAGGATAGACCCCCTCAGGTTCTCCGCTGCGTCTACTTCCCACCGCAACCTCGATGTCCGAGCGTGAGCGCGAATCCATCTGGCTAGCTTCCCCTCCGTCGATGCATATCTCCCCCCCTTCTTGACAGTTATCGCTTCTGCGCGCTGGCACAGACTCTGACCCATCTGGTTGTGGGGGTCGATCCGTCGAAAAAAGCTCTAGTTGCGGGAGCGAAGGCGTCGGGTCAGCCATCTCCCCACCGGGGTCATCCCCCGTTCCGTCCGGCTTGCGTTTTTTCCCCGTTATTCGCTGCTTGAATTTCTTCTTCGTTCTAGAGAGTGAAGCTCGTATGTCGTCCATATCGGCGGTGAATCAGCGTAGATGGTGGTGTGATAGTGGGTGATTGGCCTCGTGGCTTTGACGCTCAGCGCGGATGCGATTCATTACCCTGCAAGTCTGATGCCGGACGCTTCTCACAGTCGTCGCCTTCTTCTCTCAAGGTGTCGATGAGAAGAACCTCGAATAGCTGTTTCCTACCATCCAGGACGGAACAGACGTCCTCGACAAGTTCCGCGTTCTGTACCTGACCTATCGAACCGATGAATCCACCACGATGCTCGCACCACTCCGAGACCATCTCCGTCCAAAGGGCCCCGCGCTATTTTCACTCCCCTGCCCCATCAAAAGCCGTATTTGGATGACCTCGCTTGGATGTTGCCTCGAGGCGATCAGCCCCCTGCCGCAGAGGCCACGGCCCGTGCTGCCGATCTAGTCCCCAATAAAGGTGGTCAATGTTGTTACGTCCTTGGCAGGATGTGCCATTCCGGGGGCAAGGGAGAGAGGGCCACCCGCCATTTCGAGGCGGTCCTCGGAATTGGATCCTCTTCCAGCTAGGACGATCAGCTGGTTCCGATTCACTGCACCCTGGCCCATCTGCTTTTCGATGAAGACGAATTTTACGATGAGTTGAACGAGCCAAGTCACATGCAGGCAACGATAAATACTACCTAGGTCGTGTGATGGGGCTGCAGGCTGGGCTTTGGATTGATTACATCTGTTCCAGGGGGTAACCGGTAAAGTGTGAGGGTCTGTGCGACCCTGAAGTTAATGAGAGGTCCGGAGCTGCGGAGGACGTGGAGGACTGTAGAAAGCTCCTCTGGTGGATCAACGAGTAAATGGACAACGGTAAGCTTCTACAGACTGTGCTACTTTCTGCACGCGTTAACCTTTCTCTCCAAGCCCAGAGAACCGACCAATAGCTTTGACGGTGGCGTCGAGTTCTTCAGATACCAAGGTCCTCCCGCGGGTTGCCAGTACCTCATCCTCTCATTCCTTGTGGTGTCTTCCAATACTCTGTCCCTCTCATCGACCTCCACTCACTCACGTCGTTTCATATTCGTGTCCCGCTGCTTGTTGCTAATCTGCATCCTGGGTTGTCCGTTTCCCCTAGTTTAGCAACATCATGATTTCGAAGTCGCTCGCCTCGATCTGTCCCACGGAACCCCCGGGCACATTGTTGACGGACAGCGCCGGCCCACTCAAGCTGTTGCCGCATGCGGACAACGGGTATTGATTTCAACGTCAGGTCCTACCGCGGGCCCGAATGGTCCAACGTTCCTCATGAAGAGCGTGCCCCCGTGTGTGATTAAACCCTCAGGTCGCCTCCCCCGATATCTATCTTCACATCTACTGACACAAGGGTCTTGGGGGTTGCATTCGATCGCCCCCTCATTGACAACTGTTCAGAGTATATAAGGGTAGTGGTGAGATCAAGAGACGCACGATCCCGGAGATAATATAATCGACTCAGAGCAAAATACTCCAACAGGGGAGAACATAAGTGTGCCCGATGCTCGAAATGACCGACGTCTTAAAATCCGGCAGATTGTCCCACCACCCAGAATTCATCCTCTCTCACTGTCGTGAACAGGCTCGAGTAAATGCGCCTCGGATACTTCCTTCGTGTCAATGGTACGATGCCCTCGAGCGGAGCCGGGGTATTCGGACTCAGAGTACGATCTTCGCCTGATTCCGGACTGTCCTGCGTGCGCCCTCTCCGTCTTGTCACCGGGCTTGATCTCGGCGGGCCTCACCTACTGCCACGCACACGCCACACCGTCTGCCCGAGCGAGCACCCCAACCCCAACGTCCCTCGCCTTCATCTCATCCATGGTCCAGTCTAAGGCCCGTGACTTCCAACGCTTGTTGGGGTGGTACAGAGATGGATCAACAGTTGGACATCTTCGATACTCGCTGCTTCTGCTTCTTCCCGACGTCGCTCCCTCTTACGCTAGAACCTGGCACGCTACCGGTGCCGGTGGGGACTTGGTGTCGGTGTTGGAGCACCGAAGACGGGTTGGACGCGTCGAGCTGCGAAGTAGGATTCGAAGAATTAGTTGTGAGCGGATGGGTTAAATTCTCGTTCCGAGCTCGGATGCACTACGAGGTTTTCGTCCGGAGGTGGGAAGTGGGAACCGGAGTTGGGATCATCACCGACGAACTCCTACGGACGCGAAGACGCGAGAGTCCTGGAACAGAACGTAGGGGTGGTGGTGCGGGGAACAATTAAGGAACGAGTGCATCAGCCATGGACATAGAACACGCGATCCGGTTGAAAAACCCCACGCAGGGGAGGAGTACAAGGAACGAGGGACTCACGTCATGTTCAAGAACATACAAGTTGTGCATCCTCTCCAACTTGACCTAAATATCCTGCATGGAAACCTGAACCCCGTATCACGGTAGATTGAATTATGCATAGCCAGAGTGCGTACGTGACGACGAATGCCGACAGGTCGAGTGCGCATCATCGAACGGAAGTGGGGACTTCGCCTTACGCGTTGTCGAGGGAATCCCTTGAGTCGGATGTCGTCGCCTCCGTTGTGATGACATGAAACTTGACGG
>Ga0307517_10009970_pt1 | contig 13372 bp, 6 predicted proteins | sample 23_EM_MG_FD_194515 | JGI IMG/M metagenome (GOLD analysis project Ga0307517, IMG submission 194515) | Populus trichocarpa ectomycorrhiza microbial communities from riparian zone in the Pacific Northwest, United States - 23_EM | ecosystem: Host-associated > Plants > Roots > Unclassified | place...
TCAGATTCGTGAAACATCCAACTATGAGCTGAATGTTTACTCGGTAATGGCGGTCACACTGTGCCCCAACCATTTCTTGTAAACCCCTATACTACCTTAATGTGAGGTGGTCACTGGGCAGTTCATAGACCCTTTTAAGACTAGGTAGAAAGCCTACCTATCATGTAATGACCTAGAACCTTCCTTTAGAGCATGAACTCCCTACATATTCATTCTGCATGGGTTTTTGCCATTCATACTCAATGTGCATGTACATACATACACATACATCAATCCATTGTAAATAACATACATACATACATGTAACATGTTGAAATATAGGTCCCCAAAGAGCCTACAACACCCGACTCCAAGCAAGAAACATGGAAGGTGAAGAGCGTGCTCATCGTGACGCCCATTTCAAAGAAGAGTTAGAGTCTTTGAAAGCAAGCGTGGCTCGCCTCACTAGCTTACTCGAGCAAACACTTAGAAATGCCTCTGGTGAAGGTCCTTCCAACCGTCCTGCTATTTTTGTTCAGACTTCGACAATGGCTCAACCCGAAGAAACAATGAGTGAACATGGTCAAGAACCTCCACACAATCCAGCATTTGTGCACTAAATGCCATCGGCACCAGCCCCTGCAGTCATAGATCCATTTGCCAATGAGTCCCACAAGACCAAGTCATCCAATGACATTGATCAAGATAAGATGGCAGCGCTGGAAGCCCGAATCAGAGTCATTGAAGGGGTAGACTTATATGATCTAGTACGGGCAACAGAAATGTGTCTGGTTCCAAATGTGGTTGTCCCGAAAAAGTTTTGTGTTCCTGAATTTATCAAATATACTGGAACACAATGTCCCATGACTCATCTCAAATCCTACTACAACAAAATGGCAGAAGTAGTACATGATGAAAAACTACTGATGCACTTTTCTTAGGATAGCTTGAGTGGGGCGGCATTAAGCTGGTATATAAGATTGGACAACACAAAGATCCAAAAATTGAAAGACTTGGTGGATGCTTTTGTCAAGCAATACAAGTATAATATGGACATTGCTCCTGATAGAACCAGTCTGTCCAATCTAGAGAAAAGGGACAAGGAAAGCATAAGAGAATATGCTCAAAGGTGGAGAGACTTAGCCGCTGAGGTGCATCCCTCATTTTTGGACAAAGAGATGGTCACTCTATTTGCCAACACGCTTAAGGACCCATACTAAGAGCATGTAATGGGTAGTTCGGCCCAACAATTTACTGACGCTGTGGTAGTAGCTTAGCGCATAGAGCAAGGAGTAAAGAGTGGTAGAATCTTTGCACTTGTGGAAAAAAAGAGGCTTCGAAGGTAAAAGGAAAGAGGTTGACCATGTTGAGGGTAGCTATAGGGGTAGGAAGAACCCATTCCAAAAATACCACACTCCACCCTTTTCACCCCAAATCGCCAACATCATTCTTAACTCTTCTTTTCCTGCCAGAAAACCTGAGCCTCAAACCAAACACCAAAGAATCCAAGAACAGCTACCTCCATTACCGTTACCCTTAAATGAGATGTACGAAAAACTACTGAGCATCGGGCATATAGCTCCAGAACCCTTGACACCTCTGCAACCACCTTACCCTAACTGGTACAAGCCCGACCTCACTTGCGAGTACCATGCTGGCGCCGTGGGACACAACATTCATACTTGCAGTGCTTTCAAGAAGAGGCTCATGTATTTTATTAAAGCTGGATGGATAACCTTCGAAGAAACTCCAAACGTGAGTTCGAACCCTCTACCCAATCATGCTTCAGGTATTGGATCGGTGAATACACTGGAGGTGGAATGCTCTAAAAACCTCAAAGCACTGATGGCAAAAGTAGGGTGTGAAGAAAGCAGTGTGCATTCTCGAGGATAGAGGATGAAGTTCTGCCACAAGATGGGAGGATGGAGTCTGCCTCTAATAATCGCCTCCGTTTGATCATGTCTGCAAAGTTATTTTGATTTTGTCATATTTTAACCTGGTTTAGTCTTGTTGGCAATTCGGCTCATAATGCCACAAGACTATATGTCAAATGAGCCTTTCTTGTTAATAAGATCATATGTTCTTAACGTGCCTTCATTTTTGTTGCAAATAACACACTGAGCACACTCTGTACTCACAAAACCACTGCACCAAGAATTCTTTGGCGTTTTCCCTTTTTTTTCCTCTCCCAAAAAACAAGCATGACCCCATGTTTTCACAAGGATTTTTGGGAAATCAATGTTTTAATACAAAATAAAAATCAAATTGGTGTTTGTTCTAATAAACAAGTTCTGAAAATTCAAGTGATATCCTAACACTTAAAAAACCTAACAGACAACCCGAACACCATGAGATAAATTCAAAGCTGAGTTTTGGCTGCATGAATAATGATAAACCATTTTGCATATTCGTATGTGAGAAAGCAACACACAACACCTCACACAGGAGGCACGACATGAGCCTCCATCGTCGCCAGACGACGTCGCGGCGCTCGTACCCCCGCGACAGGGAGGATGATTGCTCCACATTGGGCTAGGTGGCGTCCGCATCCAACCCCTTGTTGGATCAAGGACGGGACCGCGCCCAACTCCACGTAGGGCTATGGCGCATCCGTCCCTGACCATTCTTGGGTATAGTAACAAGTTAAACCCAACTCCTCCTAAGCTTAGTGTGTGAGTTGAACCCAACACCCCTCAGGTTCAGTGCATAACTGAAAGGTAACTCCATACTAAGCCTTCTATACTCTACCCATCCTACTTTGTATGAAGCAGGTCAAGTCAGATAATATAAAAGAGGGCAGGAATATACAGAAAGGGGTTTGAAACATTATACTCTAAGACATAAACACATTTTATGCTTCTTCTTCCTTAATTTTACATCCTCTTCCCCTTCCTCTTCTCTATCTTCATAAAAGCTCATTAATATCTCCATTAATGTCTTTTTGCCACACAAAAATACCTCGTACCATGACTTGATCTTCAGAGGGTCCCCCAACAACACCCCCAGGGGTCTCTAGGGGACTTTGTGCAGGTATTTATCCAAGAAGAGATTCACACCCGGCTCTGAGGAGTTCTATTAAAAAAGAAGCCGATACAGTCTTGAAGTGAAGATCGTAGAATACCTTGTGAATGATGTACAAGAATCTCTAGGAATAATTCCTTCTAGAATATTCCCCGTTATTTTTGCAACCTCATCACATCCATAATTATTTGGAATATATTGCTGTCAAGTGAAGAAAATAGTAAAGTTTAATTAACTCCTTTTTCACTTCAATTACGAGTTTTTCTTTTGCAAATTTAATGGTCAATTCTTGTATTATTAGTTACAGCAACATATAACATTGGATAAAAATTAGGGTTTTTAATTTTTAATGCTATAGTTATATATTATAGGAAATAAATAGAGAAAACACTTATAATTTTTTAAAATTTTGAAATTCAATAATTTGATTAAAAAAATAATATTTCAAATGTATATATAGAACTCGGATCTATTGAACAATTTAATAAAATTGATACCTAATCTAACAAATAGATATAAAGTTATATTTTTTTTTGTGAGATTGTGTGTTTGACATGTCTGAATCTTTTTACAAATTTTATCTTAAGCATTTTATCCATAAACGCATCCACAATACAACGATTTGATGTTATTAGTACTTTTATTTACCTACACTTGCATGCCATATTCTTTTATTAACCCAAAATATTCTTTTGGCTCTCTTGATGACCATAAAAAAATATCACCAAAAATGATGTTATGGTACATCATTAATATCAGTATCGTGAAAGTGTTGTGTAACTCGTAAAAAAGCTAGAACACTTGTAACACAAACAATTGAAAGGAAAAGAAGAAAGTTAAGAAAGATCCTTTTGATAAAATAAACAAAGAAAAAAGGATCCTTGTATTGCTTCTGAAAACAAAGAAAAAATAATTCTCAGAATCACAGAACTGACCAACAAAAGCAAGATTCAATGCGAGTTTTGAAAGAAGATAAACATTAAGTAGAGACAAGTGAGGTGTGATAACAGAACCAACATTTGCTAAAGGCATATGATTGTCATTACCAGTCATGACAGGAATAGAAAGGAGATAAAAAAACAAAAGATGAAGAATCAGGAGACATATGATATGAAGCACTAGAATTAATAATCCATTTAGAATGTGACATACCCGAAGAACTATGAGGCAACTGGCCTATGAAAAAAAAAACACATAGCATGTGGTTGTAAGGGGAGAAACTTGTAAAGTTGCTCAGTCAGAGTACTATGATCAATGATAGGACCTGAAGAAACTACTATTATAGTATTAGACTGTGGTGGTTTGTAATCTTGAGGTGGTCTGCGAGCATTAGATTGTAACTGGTTGCCAGGCTTCCAAGCTTGAGATTGTTGTTGTGATTGATTGTGTTGTCTTAACTTAGGACACTAAGTCTTTCAATGACTTTTATGTTTACAAACACTGTACTCGTCAAAGGCAACCTTTATGTAATGCTTATTCTGATTATTAGGAAGTGACTTAGAAGGTACTGCTAGCATATAAGGATTAGAAGTAGAAATAATTTTCTTTTTTAGAATAAGACTGAAGATGTATTTCTTCAGCTAATGACTCACTGACAACTAAGTCAATAGAAGAAAGCGGAGAATGATGCAAAATTAAACTTTTAAGTCCTTCAAAATTCTTGGGGCTTACATCAAGATTAAGGACCAAGATGAGAAACACGTTGGATATAAGGAGCGCTTTTGAAACTTGGCAGCGATAAAATTGAATTGATTCTGAGAATTAAAATTCAATTAGGGGCATCATTTCAGAAAAAAAACATAAAAATATGTTTTATTATAACTTCATTTAATATCAGACTATAGACTTACACTGTAAGATACAAGTATGATATTAAAAATACATGGTTTTCTCTGAAATATAAAAAAATAAAAATAAAAATTAAAAAAATTCCTCATTTCAGAAACACAAAAAATATGTTTTTTTTTCAATGTATACGACCAAACTCTAAAGGCTTTTCATATATATTTTCTAAAATACAAAATCATATTTTATCATGCAAAGTGGATATGGCAACCAGTTTATAATTATCTATTAGGATTTGACAAAAATACCAAAAATCCTATAAAAATTAATATGTTTTAATTATATTCAGAGTTTTAGGATTTAATTGTAGACTTTAATATTTGGTATAAAAGGAGATCTTTCTTGAACCATAAATGAGACGAACAAATAGAAACATACCTTAGATTAACAAACTATCAACGATGTAGCTTACCATAGGTAAAGTGCACTGGGAGTGATTCATCTCCCTCTTACACAACTAGTCTCATTACTCAGACTCTTGCACATCATTAGGTTTTTTAGTGATCATTATATTAGGTGGCGACTCCTAAATTCTATAATTATAACTTTATGATCAAACCTTAAAATCCTTTGATTCCAGAAGACCGATCCACCATTCGACACCGTGAACATCATGACAAGATGGTGACTCCAATAGGGACTTGTCTGGTCAGACTGAGCTTTATTTGTTTGTTTATTAGCTTGTTTATTTTTGTTGGTCTATATAATATAATTTTTCCATGTATTTTTACAAATTGCTCATGCATTGTTTTTTTTTTTACATACTGCTCATGCATAAGTACATTGGGTATGGATTAATGCTTTCATGCTTTTTAATTTTCAAATAAACCCAATTCTATGTTAGGTAGGAAGTAGTGATCTGCTCTTGACTTTCAGTCGGGGTTCAGATTCATGAAACATTCAACTATGAGCTGAGCGTTTACTCAGTAATGGTGGTTAAACTGTGTCATAACCATTCATTATAAACCCTCATACTGTATTCATGAAAGATGGTCACTACATAGATCATAAACCCTTTTAAGACCAAGTAGTAAGCCTACCTTTTATATAGTGGCTTAGAACTTGTTCATAGGATATGAACTCCTTAATAATTCATTTTGCATCAAGGCAAACCTTATCAAATCCTAAACTTTACAAGATTCTCTTAAATAAGACCATGAATTTAATGACTTTTTCCGAGTATGAGCAAAACTCTAAGATGATGCAATTAATTGAAGGGGATTGCCTAAGGACCAAAGTTGGGGAATTACTGCACATGACCAAAGTAAATTGCTCTATGGATAATGTAGAGAAGCTTGTGTTAGTCTTGAGTATTGTGAATGAGACCCTATTCGGGAGAAGATATGAAAGAATTGCCTTTCTGGTAAGGCTCCTAATACACATTTCTATAGTCAAGGCCTTGATGCATTTCTGGGATCCGGGTTTCAAATGTTTCACCTTTAGGGATGTTAACATGACCCCCACCATTGAGGAATATGCTCTGATCTTGAACTTCATAAACGAGCGTCATAAGGTGTACTTCAGACAAAGGATCAAAGACACAACTGTTGATGTTGCCAAACTGCTGCACCTAGGCCAAGTCGATCAATATAGGACAACCAACAGGGGGTTCAATTGGAAACTCATTGAGACTAAGCTAAAGGAAATTAAAGATAAGGGAAAACTGAGAGAAGAGAGATATCAGACAGTTGCTTTTGCTATCTTTGGGTTTGTCTGGTTTCCTTTGGAAGTTGTTAGTATCATTAGTGTCGAAGCCACCAATGCCTTTGTTGAATATGAACGGACATGAAATAACCCTTTTTCAACTATTTTGGCTGAAAATTTCTTGTTGTTAAATCATTGTTGGATGCATGGAAAGGGGGCAATGCAATGTTGTATTCCTCTATTATTCATATGGATAGTCAATCATTTGAAAACCCCGAAAGAGGTTTTCAATAATTTCTAGTGGTTCAACATAAGGTACATGAAGTTGATTTTGAGTGAAGATCTGAAAAGCCTAGATGAGAAGGTGTGGGTGGAAAAATATCAAGCATTCCCTTAAAGTAACTTTAGGTGGAAAGCTCCTTAGGTAGATAATTCATCTTATCTTATGTGCTATGAAGATAAAACATAGGTCTCACTGATTAGTTTAACTGGTTACGTCAGTTACTTAATCTTACTAGTTGTTTGGCAGTTGAGAGACATTTAACATGTGCTGAGGACTTAGGGTTTAGCCGAGTATTGCTAGATTGTTTAAGGATTCTCATTCTTTAACCGAGTTAGAAGCCATTAGAGATGATTGAGGGCAACTTGTATTAGGCCACAAAAATGAACGAGAAGGGAAACCTCAGTCAACCCTAATTACTTAGTACGAAGAAGTGGTGGATTATCTGAGGTACTTTGAAGCACGAGAATGCAAGGTCAAATAGTAGTTAGCAAAACAAGATCAATTTTTACCGGAGAACCTCAGAGAAAAATGGTCAACAATGAACAAGAGCTACAAGATAAGTTCGATAAGTTGAGAATTGAGGCAAGTAAGAGCAGGAGACCAAAGAAATTCTTAGAAAACTAGCTATTTGAATAAGAAAAGATGAATTAAGGCCTTCCTAAACTTTCATAAAGCTGATTGAATTTGTACATGTTTTCCAGGCACCAACTCCAAAACAACCCATTGATCACTTTGATGGTGTAGCTGCGATTAATGCATGCATTTTTCCCCCTGAATTCTAATTTAATTAAATATTTATTATTAGTGGTCTCAATTCTCCGTCATTAATTCAGGCAGACAACTTGTCTTCATTCTCACAAGTACTTCTTCTAAATAAATCGCACTTCTCCTTCTCTCTCAACTAAAGCATACCTCTGGAAAATCAAGGCATGGCTAATGCTAAGCTGATCTGTGCTCTCTTGCTATGCATACTGGTCACTGCCCCCATGTTGAACATTGAAGCCTCGATAAGATGTCATACTGTGAAAGGTAACTTGGAAACGTGCCTTGGCTACTTTACGAAGGTTGAAACTGTTCCTCCGCCCGGTTGCTGCAGAGGAGTTCAGAATGTCAACAACGCTGCTAGAACCACCAAGGAACGCCGAGACACTTGTAGTTGCTTGAAAACAGTTGCCAAACAGTATCATGTCAATCTCACGTTCGCAGCTGATCTCCCTCGCATCTGCAAAGTTAAAATTCCTTACCCTATTAGCGCCTCCATTGACTGCTCCAGGTTTGCATTTTTCACAACCTCGATCTTGTCTTCGCTATCGCGCGTGTGTGTAATCGATTTACATATATAGTATTTTTTTCCTACTCCTTGAGAAGAGAGTAGAGTTTTCTTACTAATATTTCCTTCAATTTTTATGAAGCAGGATTAAGTGAAGTGACAGCTAGAGCTGCGAACTCCCGGTTTCCACTTGAGCGAGTCTCTCCTATGTTGTTGCTATCTTCTACGTATTTGAAATTTTAGTTGATCATTATTATTATCTTCTGTCTTAATATTCGAAATTAAAAAAAATCGACCTCCAAGTTTGTTAGGTTGTTAAGATTATTACTAATCTCGTCATCCTTGGTTTATATGTCATATGTAATCTAAAAAATCGTGTGTTTATTGTTTGCCCAGGAGTTTATGGGACGTTAAACTTTATGGTAATGGAATTTAAGTTTGTTTGGTTTTATTTATATGAATTATTTAATTTAGGGGATAATTTCTCTCATCATTACCCCATGTTTTTGAAAATTAAATTATATTCTCCAAGCACTAAATATAAAATTCAACCTCCAAGAAATATCATCATTTTAATTTCTCTTCTTATTTTATTGACAAAATAAACATAACACACTCTTTTATTTCTCTTTACCGATAATTTACTATTCTATTCATTTACACATCAAATACCTCATTATAAATTTCACTTACAATAATTTCCCATGTAATAATTCCATCCTATTCCTGAATCTTGTACTTAACATCATTCTTCCTTTCAGAATGATTTTCCAACAATATATTTTTGCGTGGCGAGAAAAACTAAGAAAAAACAACTAGAAGCCGAGTGGCTGAGTGTGGAACTAGAAATTTCTGAGGGGAGGCTAATGTAAGAAGTGGTAATGGTAACTTGAAAATATATAAATTAAGCCAAAGGGGTATAGAGAAAATAAATTACTTTTTTTGATGAGATAAACTTTAAATATAAGGGTGAAATTGATAAAATGCAAAGTTGGGGTGCCATCATGCACACCTGTATGGGACGTGTAGCATTTACTTCATCAGCTATTAGATGTACTACTGTCGCGTAGGTGGGCCCAGTTTAATGAGCGAGTACCGTGGAAATTATTTTTGCCAAAAGGCTTGTTCCATTTGCAATTTCCCACGGCGGTCATTCACTGGATAGAGGATATATGGATGATATTAGCTTTTAAAAAATTACCAAACACTTAAAAGTCACAGTCATAGCTAAAATAGTGATTTCCAAACTGGCTCTTCGTATGTATTAGTTGAATTGTCTACCCTATGTTGCAAGTTTTCATTCTAACCAATCAATAATCCACAATCAATTTTAATTTTTAAATTTTTTTTTTAAAAATGATGTATGCTCGTAAACTGTTTTACTTAATTTATACTGATTGTTAATCATAATAATAATAATAAAATGATGTATGTTCTTAAATGTAAATATTATGTTCATATATAATTATTCATAAAGTAAAGTAATTGACAACATTACTATTAAAAACTTCTAATCCTACTTGAAAAGTATGGTATCATTATGTAATTTTTAAAACATTATTTTAATTTTTTATATAAAAAAATTTTATTTTAAAATATAAAAAAAAACAAAAATAATTTAGGGAAGGACTATAAAGGTTAAACCCAAGCGGGTTGATGCTTGAAAAAAAGATGACCCAAATGAGTTTAAGCGTGCAAAGCCAGACCTGTTTGCACCTTTTATTTTATTTTAAAAAAGTGTTCATATAGGCAGGTGATATGTCCACTACAACAAATTCAGGTCATCTTTAGTGATCATAAAATAAAATTAAGGTCAGAGTTTTTGGATCTTCAAAACCAAAATTTTAACATGTTTTCATATAAAAACACTTGTAGAAAAACATATTAAAAACCTCAACAACTCCATTTCCAACCCCATAACATATTCTAAATATTCTAATTAGTCTGAAAACTTCAAGTTAAACTGAATCAAAATAAACTTTCTAGATTCTGACATATTTTTTCACCATGATTAAATGACCAAACCCCTTTAATTGAACTCACCTCTTTTAGATGAACCCATTAACTCCAAGGTCGATGTTTTTTAATGATCAGAATGTGACCAATTCAGACTTTTTCTCTCATCTCTAAACTTTCAGGGACCAAATCATGTTTTGTATATAAAAAAAATATAATAATAAAAATAAAAATACATGGCATGATTTAGCAATTTTTTTAATACCAAAATTAAAAAAATTCTTTTTGCATGTATTTTTGGATTTAATAACAAGTTTATTTAATCCATGAAAACTTGACCTATATTTCAAAAACATAAAAAAAAAATTCAATCTAATTATTTTAATTTCAAGGATTACAAACTTATACGTAAGAAGTATTCCCAGTATTAAAAGAAACAAATACAAAAATATATTTGGGTGACCAACTTTTAACCAATAGACAGAGAAACAATTAGAAAAACACAGTAATGACGTAGGGATCAAACAAATAAACAATGCAGCTTACCTTAGATAAGATGTATTAGGGGTGATATTATCCTTTCTATACACAATCAATCTCTTTTTCCAGACTTTGAAGACCAATTAAGATTTTTAGTGATCAAAATACTTGGTGGCGACTTCAAACAATTAGGGAGGATGATTGCTCCACATTGGGCTATGTGGCGTCCGTGTCCAACCCCTTGTTGGGTCAGGGACGCAACCGTGCCTAACTCCATGTTGGGCTATGACGTGTCCGTCCCTGACCATTCTTGGGTATGGTCACAAGATGAATCCAACTCCTCCTAGACTCAGTGTGTGAGTTGAACCCAACACCCCTCAGGTTTAGTGCATAGCTGAAAGGTAACTCCATACTAAGCCTCCTATACTCTACCCCTCCTACGTTCTATGAAGCAGGTCAAGTAAGATAATATAAAAGAGAGCATGAATATACAGAAAGGGGTTTGAAACCTTATACTCCAAGACATAAACACATTTTCTGCTTCTTCTTCCTTAATTTTATATCCTCTTCCCCTTCCTCTTTTCTATCTTCATAAAAACTCATTAATACCTTCATTAATGTCTTTTTACTACACAAAAATACCTTATACTGACCTGATCTTCGGAGGGTCCCCCATCAATACTCCTAGGGGTCTTTAGGGGACTTTGTACAGGTATTTATTCAAGAAGAGATTCACACCCCCTGAGGAGTTCTATTAAAAACAAAGTTGATATAGTCTTAAAGTGAAGATTGTAGAACACACTGTGAATGATGTACAAAAATCTCTAGGAATAATTCCTTCTAGAATATTCCCTGTTAGTTTTGCAACCTCATCACATCCATGATTATTTGGAATATATTGTTGTCAAGTGAAGAAAATAGTAAAGTTTAATTAACTCCTTTTTCACTTCAATTACGAGTTTTTCTTTTGCACATTTAATGGCTAATTCTTGTGTTATTAGTTACAGCAACATATAATATTGGATAAAAATTAGGGTTTTTAATTTCTAATGCTATAGTCATATATTATAAGGAAATAAATAGAGAAAACACTTATAATTTTTTAAAATTTTAAAATTCAATAATTTGATTAAAAAAATAATATTTCAAATGTTTATATAGAACTCGGATCTATTGAACAATCTGATAAAATTCATACCTAATCTAACAAATAGATATAAAGTTATAAAAATTTTTTCCCGTGAGATTGTGTTTAACATGTTTGAATATTTTTTACAAATTTTATCTTAAACATTTTATCCATAAACACATCCACAATACAACGATTTGATGTTATTAGTACTTTTATTAACCCAAAATATTCTTTTGGCTCTCTTGATGACCATAAAAAAATATCACCAAAAATGATGTTATGGTACAATATCATTAATAACAGTATCGTGAAAGTGTCGTCTAACCCGTAAAAAAGCTAGAACACGAACAGTTGAAAGGAAAAGAAAAAAGTTGAGAGAGATCCTTTTGATAAAATATACAAAGAAAAAAGGATCCTTGTATTGCTTCTGAAAACATGCTATCACAGTACAGCTCCTCTTCACTATTTATATGAACAAGAACTGGTGGGTAGAGACTGCCCGGAGAGAGTTTTTCTGGCTACAAAAATAAATAGCAACAACTAACACTCCGGTTCTAGATCTCTAAAAGGAACAAGAACACATGGAAGGGAAGTATGGTACGGTGTGTCACGATCGTTTTGCTATCAAAGACTTCATTACAATTGAAAACTTTGTTCATCTTTAATCATTCTTGAGTGCCCATGTACGAAAAATAACCTATAATACGTAGAAATAAAAAAAGGAATATTAATTATGGAAGAACCCTGGACCATAATTAAGGAATCTCACCATCCTTGGAATTAAAACTGCTGAAAGTAACATTGGCCATGCTTACAAGTATTCTTTTAGCCCATCTTTGCATCATTGGAGATAATGGTTGGCATTAAAAAAAGGTTCTAAGCCACCGCCGGCTAGCTTTTCTAATAAAATATCACATCACTCAACTATAAAATCGGCAAATAATAATAAAATTATTGATGAAAAATATTTCACTAATAATTTCTGATGAAAATAATAACTAAATATGTTTTGCCAATAAAATTTTTTTATGAAATTACTAATGGTGTTTTAATTAGCCAATAAAATTGTTAACCAATAACATTGATCTATCAATAATGTTGTTGGTAATTAATATCCCGACGAGCATCAACCATAAAAAATTTAGTTGGTTTTTAGTAAATTTTTGATAGCATTATATGCAACCACACAAGGAAAAAAATATAGCTCTTAAAGAGTCGATGAGTTATTGAGTGTTAAACTATACAACCAGGTAGTTTATCCTCAATATAAACCTTAATTTCTTAGTTTTAAATGGGTGGAATTTTTAGTTATATAGGTAATTTATTAGTCATTGAACAAACATATTGTATTTAAGAAAGTATTTCAAGTTTTATTTGCATAAAATATGATAAAATGGGAAAAATCAGAGTCTATTTATATGTTTAACAAGACTTCAACATATTGTATTAATGTAAAGAAAAATTAATAACCTTCAAATTAAAACTCAAACACTTTAATATGTTTGTCTCAACTTAAAAAGTTTAATTAAAATCCCTTTTAGTGTGGAAATTTTACAGCATGCTTCTCTGGGTTTTATTTTATTCTTTTTTTTCAAGTAGATGTTCCATGGATTTGCGATTACTTAACAAGGGTTATCGTCCTCTTTAAATTCCCATTCTATTTTTTCTCAGGGTTTGGTCTTGAGATTTTCTTAGTAAAAATCTCAAATTTTAACAGATGTACTTTTATATATATATATCCTTAATAGATATTATCATTTCA
>Ga0307517_10009972_pt1 | contig 13372 bp, 7 predicted proteins | sample 23_EM_MG_FD_194515 | JGI IMG/M metagenome (GOLD analysis project Ga0307517, IMG submission 194515) | Populus trichocarpa ectomycorrhiza microbial communities from riparian zone in the Pacific Northwest, United States - 23_EM | ecosystem: Host-associated > Plants > Roots > Unclassified | place...
TATCCTAAAAAGAAAAAATAAATTCATCAAGTTGAAGGAAATTATAACTTAATAAAACAATGGTTAAAAACCAACATACCACAGAGTGATGAGCTTGGCAATCCACGAACTGTTGCACTCCTTTTTAGCACTCATCACTCCACACATGCGTTGACAAAAAGCTTCTTTGGGCTTGGCTCGCGTCCGAGAACCGTGGCCTGCAAGATAAAAATGTTGTTAATTAAATATATTTATAAAAAAATAACAAATAAAAAAATGAAAGTAATAAAAATAATCTTACCATCCGCTTCGCATGCGAAATGAATAGAATGAACCGCCGATGTGCGTGGTAACAGGATCTTTGAACATGCCGGTGTCGGTGCTGGTTCCCCGCACTGGACTATGATCGTCAAGTGAAACGTGGACATCACATGTTGAGTGTAGTCCACCCATACAGTCTCTGAGTATATGACAGTCTAAAATCCTTCCAAACTACCATGTCATTCCAAGCTAGAAGCTCGTTTTCTATCGTATAAGTTTTAGCTTTTCTTTTCCTCTCGTACCAAAAATCACGCAACTTATATGTTACCAATAAATTATTTGTTAGTAAATAAAAAATAAAATTTTAATATTTGAAATAAAAAAAATTATCCTGATTTTGATCTTACCTAATTGCAGCATGATTCTCTCAAACTCTCCTCGTAACATTATCATCAACTCTTTCCCATTCAAATTTTCTCTTGCAATAAAAATTTATAAAAAGAAAATTTCAGTAATTTCAATAAACTAACTAAATTAACATTATAAAAAAATATTTAAGTTAATATTAACCTTAAACCTTGAAAACCATGCACAAGACCTGTTATAACTCAATTTTGGCTAATTGAATTTTAATTTAAATTTGCAGGGTTAAAATATAAAATTAAAATATTAGGAATTTATTTCAATGAAAAATATGATTTGTCAACTTACGTGAAAATTAGGGATTACAATATACTTTTAGCATTCTATCTTTATCATCAAAATAAGGATAGTTATGAGCTTTTGAATTTAATTTTTAATTAAATTTAAATTTTAAAGAAGAAAATAAATTTGTTAAAACTTTATTTCTCATGTACGATAAAACTTTTATACTGTAAATATAGATCTAGTGTATGGACATAGAGAAGCCATTATAAGAAAATCTGGGAAGACATAAAAAAAAACTAAAAAAAAAATGAACCCTATTTTCAGTAACTAAGCCACCAGAACCATTCGATCCCCAGCGAAAGCTTCACGAGGCCTCTCATCCTTCATCTCTTCACTCCCAATCTTCACGTTACCACACCATCCAAGCAATACTGCGAGCAGTAGCAGGCAGAAAAGTCTCAGCCAGTGACAGAGAGCAAGGTAGAACCCCTGCTATTGTTTTTCCTCAAAGTCTCCTTGATAAAAGCCCGGATGCAAAGCGCAATATTCACCCCCTGCCAGTAAGCCTCACCTCTGTCCAGCATCTATTGTCTCCTCAGCCGTGGGCAGCAGTGGTTGCGTTCCTCAGCCACTCTAACAAACTCCAACCGTAGGCAGCTTCAGCATATAGAAGGACCTTCCAGGCAACTCCGCTCCAGCGCAGCAGCGTCCTCTCTCTTGCGCCAGCTACTCGTCCTGCACCGGCCGTGGAACAGCAGCAAGTTGCACCTCCAACGAGCGATTGACCTTCTCTATACTGCACCATGAGCAAGCAACAGCAGGAGCAGCAACTCTTTCCTCACTCGTAGCCTTCAGCAGCCCTCCACAGTCCATAGTAGCGTCCTCCTCCGCGTCAGCAATACCCAACTGAAACCAGTAGAGAGAGGGACTACAAAGAGACAGAGAGCTAGAGAGATAATAGAGAAGAAAAAAACACCAGCTAGAAGAGAAAAACAGGAGAGAAAAGGAAAGAAAAAGAACAAAAAGGGGAGACGAAAAAGCAGAGAAAAAAAAGCAGAGAAAAGAAACGCAGAGAGAAGACGAGAGAGATAGCAGGAGGAGGAAAACTCAAAGGAGTGAAGACTAAAACAGCAGAGGAGAGGGGAAGCCAAGAGCAGAAAGGCAAATCCTAGCCTTCTCCCAGAATCCCAACAACGAGCTTCGTCCCCAGGTAAGTTCTTCTCCTTTCCCTCGTCTTGCCATTTTTAATTAACCATCTACTGTGCAGAGTATGCGTGAATTAATTCACTGGTGCTTGCTGCTGCACGGTTTTGGTCATTGGCATGTGTTAGTGACTAAGTTGGACAGGTTGGATCCAGCAGCTGCTCGATATAACTAGAAAAAATAAATTAAAAATATATAGATTTTTTTTAATTTAAATTTTGCAGATTTATTCATTGACATTAGAGTTAGGAATATCATACCTTTTGGGTTACACAATATTTACTAATGTTAGAATTGAAAATATTCGTAGGAGAATATTTAGTGATGCTAGAGTTAAGAATATTATAGGAAAACCATAAGAATGGAACAAAAACAAACATTTAGCAATTTAAGACAAAATTAACAATGCAGCCAGCTTTAGGTAGGATGCTTAAGAGGTGATAGAATCTTCTATTTCGCATAACTAGTCCCGTATCATAGAATCTCTGTTGACCAGTTAGAGTTTCTAGTGATCATAATACTAGGTGACGACTCTTTGAACCAAGACCGTTTCCCCCAAGAACAAGATGTCAAATATCTGTTTTTTTTCCATAAAATTTTTAATCTGTCGTCGCGATGTCCGGGTATGAGAAGACATGTGGTTTCGATTCAGGATGTTTGAAAACCTGACTCCATTGAAATTATAGAATTTACATCAATGATTTAAAGGCCGATGTTATTGTTCTTGTAGCCTCAATGTTTGTAAACCTGAAATTGCATACGTTAAATAAAATTATTTTTTAAAAATTATTAAACATGTTGTTGTGAAAGCAAATCAAACTTACATTGAAAGGTCCTCCTTCCACTAGACCTCTTACTTACAGGTAAATGAATCTCATTATGAAGGGACCCACCTAATGTTACAGCATCACACTCGACGACCCCACATCGTTAGTCGATGCCTGTCCCTCAGGTGCCTGTTCTTGGTTGACACCTAATAACTCATGGTTGTCAGCATCGCTACTAAAAGAACTAGCAACGATCTTGTCCTCTCAATGTGCAATAAAAATTTCCCCTACGCATCTACTAAAATTAACAAAACAAAATTAGAATAATTCAATTTAACATAAAATTCTCATTTCTAAGTCGTAATATATTTAATCCTAAATTTACAAAAATTTAATCTAAATTAAAAAAAAATCAAAATAATAATTAAAATTAATCCTACACATTTAATTGAAATTGAACAACAAAATTGGAATTAATAACTAAAATTCTTCAAAATATTGAAAAAAATTATTTAAATAACAACTAAAATTCAACAAAAAATTGAACAAAAATAATGACTAAAAAGAAAAAATAATGCAAAAAAAGATAAGAAAAATAAGGATAAAAATGATGAGAGACAACATTCCTTAGGATGAGAAGAGAAGATGATGCTTGATTTCGGCTCGGGTCATGAAAAAAAATAATAGAATGAAAAAAAAAACAGAGAGAAAAGAAGAGGATGAAAGAAGAAGAATGAAGAAGATGAAGCCCCGTCTACTATGCCCGTGGTCTTTTATATTAGGTTTTTCCGATGAAATATTAAATATTAATATCTTTAAAATTATCATCAGTGATTCTGTCTATGAAGTCAAGTTGAAATTTTTAATTTGCATGAAAAATTTCATAAACCCCCTCCAAATATTACCAATGGCTTTTCATTATATCGGTGATTTTATCGGTAAAAGGGTAAATAATCAACAATCAAAAAGAGAATTAATTACCAGCGCCTTGGAATTCCAATTCCGTTAGTGATTTTGTTGGGGAATGTGTACCACTGTAAAAAAGAGCATTAACTGTTAGCACGTTAAAATTTTCATTCTGTCGGTGATTCTGTTAGTAAGAAAAGCATTAATTATTAGTGCCTTGAGAAGTGAATAGTTCTCATTGCCACTAGAATATATCGAAGAAAATATTTTGATAGTATATCTGTGTGTAATTAACACCATGAACAATGTTAGGGAGAAGGGGAACAATACCTATCGCCACTCGAATATACCAACAAACACATTCCATTGATATTTCCATTGGTATGAAACAGTGTCTGATGCCAGATTGTATCTATATTCTTTATTTATCCATCTTTCAAATACTGAAATTCTCAGCTGCACACACAGCACAATAACACCAATTCACATCACAATAATAAAATAAATATTTCATTATCATTCAATAATATATTAACATCATTGTCATTACATTGAAGCGAATTCCGTCCATAAATATTACATTATAGTTTATGGCATTACAAATTAATCAGAATTATCTTTTTCTTCATCAATTGAGTCATCCTCATCTACATTGCAATCTTTTACGTTGATTTCATCGCTATCGTTATCTCTATTGACTTGTGTATATCTGTTAAAACTCAAAACATCATTCAATTTCTCAGCGTCAACATTAACAAAAATATTATCAGTGATGCAAAAATTTAAATTTTCTTCTAAGTCATTAGACCGAGCAACTCTATATAGATCAACTAACTCATCAAATTGAAAGATCATCTCCTATAGTTAATTCATCGTTTCCATCTTGAACAACCTTGACACAACCCCTGGGTTTGGTTTTTACTACAAATAACCAATCAACTCTTGAATGATCCTTTCTAAAAGAAGAAGTGTATGTGTAATATACTTGCTGACATTTCTTTGCGAAAATAAAGACATCGTTAACGTTGTGGAGTCTAGCATTTGAATTAATTTCAACTAAATCATGATGAAGATCTACTCTGATTCCTTTGTTAGTGGTGTCATACTAATAATATTTGAAAAAAATAATTATATTATGCTCTCTATGATATTGCAATTCAATTATCTCTTCTAACTTCCTATAATAGTCAACTTCAAACTCAATAGAAGTTAATCCCTTGACACGAACCTTATTATTATATGTCTTTCTACCATGCCCATATTCTTCAGTATGATACAGATGTTCATTGATGAAATACTCATTGTAGCACTTCATATTTTTTTTAGGACCCAGACTTAATGAAGAAAAAGTAATACTAGCATTCCTTCCTAATTTATAAACCTGGTACATGAAGTACAACCATGAAAAGTTAATGAGAAACATGTAATGAAATTAAGTATCCTGAGAGATAAGAAAAATTAAACAATACTTACATGTGTTCTGAACCACGTGAAAAATTGTTCATCTTGTAATCGAAAGATTTGAGATTCAATCAACTGTGATTCTTGAGACAGTAAATATTGATGATGTTGTCTACGAGGAATTCAACAATGTATCAATTTATGATATTATAAGAGATAAATTGTTCAAAAATAATGACATGTTAAGTAATATACTTACTGAATAAAAGGTTCAAATTCATCGCATTCATAATTATATTCCTATAAGGATTACTATTGTCATCTACAACTCCATGCACTTTGTTAGCACTAGAAGTTGACTCAACCATCCTCTTTATCATGATATCATGAGGAACATATGATTTTTCGTTTGCATACCAACACGTATATTTTTCCATGAACCTTTTTTGTAGAAGATGCATCATTACAACATCTTCATCGATAAATTTTTTATTCTTACACCTCTTGCATGAATATCTAATACTGCCTCCACTAATATATCTCAGATTAGATAATGCATAATTAATAAAACCTTGAACCCGATTATAATAATTCATCTTCTACAACCCCTGGGGTGAATCTCGATGCATCCATGAACGATTATTCATTACTTATATCAAACCTATTTAAATAATAATGACAACATGTATTAATTAACTACGTTAACTAAATAAATTTGTAAAAATATTGATTTAACTCAATCTTATTCAATCTATTTTAATAATTCTCTTAATTTATTATAAATTATATATCTACATAAATTCAAATTTCTACACATTTATAAAAAATTACAACTCGGCAATAAAATTGAAAAAATATAAATCGAACCCGTTAAATAATTAAGCCATTATTCATTTAATTACAAAACACCAAAGTAAAACATTTGACATAAGTTTCATCAATTTACAAACAAATATATTTTTTTCAAAATCTAAAACAAACCATAACATATACAAATCATAAATCCATATAACAAAATTGTATGAGAAAAAAATTATAAAACAAGTAAACACCCAAATAAAATACATATATTGCAAAAATATGCAAAAAAAATAAAATTAACATTTAAAAATTATGTTTAAATAAAAAAAAGATTTGCTTACTTAAGGTGGAGAATCATCAATAAAATTTGAATCTGAACATGAATGCTGACAAATCAAGTGTTGTTGTGGCCTGATTTATTGTGGGAGGTTGAATTATGTTGAGATTAGGGGGGTGACTGTTTGTTGCATAAAAAATACATAAGAAAGAAAAAGAAATAGGGGAGGGGAAAAGGAGGGTTGATCGTCAGGTCATAAATTAAATATTACCGATGGATTTACCAATGTAATTATTTCATCGAGCATTCTATTAGTTATTCTACTGGTAAAAAGTGTCACATCACTGTATGATTTGTCTTTTTTAATCTCACTGTAATACTATCTGTAATTCTATTGGTATATACAAAAGGATTATTTTCGTTGATATATTTACGGAAAAACTTTATCATCGGGTTAATTTTGTCGATAAAGCTGTTAGAAAAAGTAACACGTCATCATACTTTTCTAGTTTTTTATTTATTATTTTTCCATCGCAATTTCTTGGTATATATCAATCAATATAATGATAGAAAAATTTATCGGTAAAATTTATCACAATTTATTGATGAAAAATTTTCATTAATATTTCCATTTATATTTACTAAATTTCTGATAATATTTATCAAGTTGATTGTATGGTCCGTCTTAGACTTAACTTTATCCTATTAATACATAAACAAGTCTCCTATACTTTTTGGATATTTCAATTATGGCAGACTCATAAGTTCAGAACTATTAGATTTTTCAGTCTTGTCTACATCAATCTTTCTTTCTGGCGAGATTTTTAGTCTACCAAAATTAGGTACGTGATTTGCCATGAAGAAATACACGACTCAGAAATGAAACATGTAGTAAGTATAAATTTATTATCACATGTAAAACATGTGGTCAATTTTTACGAGTATTTGACTTATAATTTTTATCCAAACGATATATTAGAAATTTAACATATATTTAAAAATAAAATTGGTTAAATTAAAGATATAAAAGCATATTATAGAAATATCCTATTATATAAAAATAAAAAATAGATTAAGCTATTAACCTTTAAACGATATTTTAGAACTTAGTATCCTTACTAAAAAAAAATTAAATCAAAGAAAGTTATATAACAAACTTAGAGTTAATTTGATATTGCGGCAGTGGTTGTTTTTTAAAATATTTTTCGCTTGAAAATATATCAAAATATTATTTTTTTATTTTTTAAAATTTATTAATTTAAAGCAAAAAATAAATAAATTATTTTTTTCAAAAATGTTTTTTTTTAAAAAATAAATATATTAATAGTCAACTACTGCAACAGTTCATTTGTCACTATACTTTCAAATGATGTGTGTACTAAGTACTAACCTCATACTTGCATTCAGTGCATCAAATGTTGAGAAAGATATGGCATGCGGTAGCGTCCAAGCTTGCATTATTTTTTTTTAAAAAAAAAAAAAAAGAGGAAAAAGAAAATCCAAGTTATTGGCATGCGTTGTCGAGGGTTTTTTTTTTTGTACGATTATTAGAGAGAAGAAAAATCAAAATGGTATTTTCCAGACCGACATCCTCTTTTCCTCAAATGTACAGCAGATCCCGACCCAACAGTAAACAGGAGTATTTAATTTAAATGTGTAATATTAAACAAGTACGTACAGTAAAAGAGAATGACAGCATATTCTTATATATTATTATTATTATGTAAGTATTTCCCGTGAGCATGTCTAATGGAATTCAATCACAGTGCTAATCATGCTATGGCCGGTGTGAGGAAAGAGAGGAAACAGCTTTTGCTTTTTTAACTCTTTTACCTACCGAATGCTAAAAGCCTGTGATTATCAAACTTCATATGATGACTCTCTTCTCTATCTAGCAGCTGTATTGTGATTACAGTCTTTTTGAGACTCCCCTTTTTACTTGGATTGCTTTATATCCGCTGTTCCTTTTATGGGATGGGATCGGAAAGGTGGCAGTGAGTGAAACAAGGTGGAAATTATTTGGCAATACAATTATTACAAAATTAATAGCTAGAGAGAGTGCGTGTATTTCTAGCTAGGACTTGAAAGGGAACAGGGGAAAAGACAGAAAGCGCACGTCAGATTAAACAGGACTGTTGCTTTGGATCTTGATTTTGGTTGTGTGGAGGGCTTCAAAGGAGAATCCTTTCTCATCCTCATCTCTGATCTCTCTCTCTCTCTCTCTCTCTCTCTCTCTCTCTCTCCCCACACACACACCCCAGACAGTCATGTTTACATATTTCATCCCAGCATGGTACGGTTTAGATTCAATTAATTCACAGATGTTTTGTGCTGTTGGTTTTGTTTAATCTTCTTGGACTTGGCGAATAGCCGAGCTAGCTAGCTAGCTAAGAAGCAAAGGCTTTGTTCTGGTCTTGAAGGAGTTAAGCTAATTCACCTAGGAACTTGTTTTATTTTTGTTCTTTTGTATTGTACTTATTTTCTTTCTTCCTAGGACTCTTGTTAGTTTTCAAGGAAAGAGAAGTGATATCATCATCAAGAAGGCTACAGAGAGAATGAAAGGATATTTATTACATACTGAATATATTCTCAGAAATTTAAGGCAAGCTGAGATCAGCTTCTGTGCACATGGTCTAGTTTATTGCTTTCCACTTTTATTAGCCTTACTAGCTTAGGGTTTCCGCACAGATCCTAGGACATTCTGTCACACATGTAAAAAGGTTAATCTGTGGCTCATGGGTGCGCATCTTGTAGCTTGTGTCATCATTCACAAAGTCATGTAATTATTTCTTAAATATAGAGAGAAGATATTGAAAGGCCTGGTAATGGATGAGAATATGTCCAATTTAACTTCAGCATCTGGTGAAGTAAGTGCTTCTTCAGGCAGCAGAATTGAAACTGGTGCTATATACCCTCAACACTCCTTTGATTCAACAAATCAACCGCCACCAAAGAAGAAAAAAAGTTTTCCAGGCAACCCAGGTTTCAAGTCATCAAGACCATCAGATATATCTTGGTTGCAAATTAAAGTAGCTATATATATACATAGTTGTTCCATTATTATCTTTTTATTTGTATCTAAATATTGGTTTCATTTAATTTTTCATCAGACCCAGATGCGGAAGTGATAGCTTTGTCTCCCAACAGTCTGCAGGCAACAAACAGATTTATATGTGAGATCTGTAACAAAGGATTTAAAAGAGATCAGAATCTTCAACTTCATAGAAGAGGGCATAACCTGCCATGGAAGCTAAAGCAAAGAACAAACAAAGAGGTGAAAAAGAAGGTATATGTGTGTCCAGAGGTTACTTGTGTGCACCATGACCCATCAAGGGCTCTTGGGGACCTTACAGGGATCAAGAAGCACTTTAGCAGAAAGCATGGGGAGAAGAAGTGGAAGTGCGAAAAGTGCTCAAAACGTTATGCAGTTCAATCAGACTGGAAAGCTCACTCTAAAATTTGTGGCACAAGAGAGTATAGATGTAATTGTGGCACTCTTTTCTCTAGGCAAGTACTATATACAATTCAGTTTCCACTCCATTCCATTCCATGATCAAAGTTTAGATTCATTTCTTTTAGTCTTTAGTGATCTATAATTAAGCTTACTAGCTCTCCTTAATGATGATTAGTATGGACATGCCTCCTCCTAGTGTAAGATAAAAGTATCTTGAGTTCTTGACTTCATATTCTTATGGTTTCAAAATGCTTCAAGTTCAGAGAGCAAGAGAGAGAGACTGTATTAAGTTAAATTATTATCGCTATCTTTAAAGTTGCAAAGGTTAAGAAACTTTAATGGTTAGATCTACTATATAATTGTCCTTGGTTAAGAAAAAGAACGAAAATACAAAAAGTAGCTAGACACGAGACAGCGATAAAGAAAAGAAGCGGTACTTCACTACTGTTTGCTTCATTTTAATGGTATACCTTTTTGTTTTCTTCTGCTTGTTTTTTTGTGCTTACAGGAGGGACAGTTTCATCACCCACAGAGCCTTCTGTGATGCTTTAGCAGAAGAGAGTGTCCGAGCGATCACTGTAAACCCTATTCTCTCCTCTCAGCAACCGGGCTCCTCTGCTTCACACCTGATCAATTTACAAGCCCTGTCGGTCAAAAGAGAGCATGATCAAAACCAGCATCATTTTAACCCTAGACCAGAATATAGTATCCCACCATGGTTAGTTTTTCCACCAATCGGAGATGCTGGTACAGGTCCACCACAAATCAATCTCTCCTCACAGCTATTCCCAGAAAATTTTAACCAGTCATTTTTGCAACATGGAAACCCTAGCACTAACCCTACTGTACTTCCTCCATTCCAGTCCGCATCAACAGTTTCCCCTCACATGTCTGCCACTGCATTGCTGCAAAAAGCAGCACAAATGGGGGTGACGATGAGCAAGCCTTCTCCGCCAGCTGCTGCTGCTGCCATACTTAGACCCCATCAAGGTCACATGTCTAATCTGAACCCTGGTTTCAGTTCCACGTTACCAGCTGTCACATCTGGTTTATTTTTGTCATCACGTGAAGGGATGGGAAGTGGGTTTGGCCATGGGCTGGTATCTTTTGAGAATAAAGCTGCTGCTGTCACATCTGGTATCATGGAACATCTTGCTGCGAGTGATGCAGGAGGGCCTTCTTTAGTCCATGATATGATGAGTTCTTTATCTTCTGCGAGTGGGTTTGATGGTTCATCCTTTGATAATGAGGATTTCAATGGAATGTTGAATCCAAAAAGAGACAGTGGTAATTTTCAGGAAATACTCTCAAAGTCAACAGAATCTCAATTTAGGAGGAGTGATCATGACGTTAGAACTTCTGCTGTTGGTAGTCCTCATGGAGGTGGCAATGATGACTTGACAAGAGATTTCTTGGGTCTCAAAGCATTTCCTCACAAAGACTGGCTCGATCACATTAACCCTTCAACATATGGGCAAAGGAACCAAAATCTACCACCACCTTGGCAAGGTTAGCAATTTACGGGTCGATATGTCATATCACTTGCTCCTTTTTTTCTCCTTCTTAGAGAGATAGAGAATGTCCAAAGCCAAATATTTCTATGGCATCCATAAATTTGTATGAACAGTACTAAATAGTGCTCCACAGTTTTACCTCGGGTTTTGAACCTTTTTTTCTGTTTAAGTTTAAGTTGTTTATTTTATTATACAATAAACTAGATTATTGGTCAAATGCTGTGTTGTGATGTGAATGAAATCAGATAAAAAATATACAAGTATTGTTAAAATAATTTTTAATAAAAAAAATTGATTATGAATTTAAAATGTAATATATATTAGATGAATTTTTTTATTAAATATTTTTAAGTCATTTATTTTATTATAGTATAAACTAGAATTACTAATCAATACTATATTGTGGATCGGATAAATTTTTTTCATATAAAAAAATATTCAAGTATTGCTAAAGTGATTTTTAATAAAAAAAAATTAATTATGAACTCAAAATATAATTCATATTAGATGAATTTTTTTTTATTAAATATTGATAAAGTGATATATTGAATAACATATGTTTTTAAATATTGAGACAATGATATATTGGATCATCCTGGTTAATCTGTCAAATCTTTGATCCTGGTAATGAAACCATAATAACCTTATAGAAAGCAAATTAAAATAAAATTTGAAGACTTATTCCTAATCAATCTAATGTTGAATGATAAAATTAAAAAATAAAGATTAAAAAAGGACAAAAAAACTATTTAGGTTAACCCGGATCATGAGATTAAAATAACCCTACAAAAAGCAAATAAAAAAAATACAAAACCCAATTTTCAACCAACCTAATATTAAAGGATGAAATAAAACAAAAAAACAATCCAAGTCAACTCAGGCTAACCTATTAAACCTACAACCTGAGTTATGAGACTGAGATAACATTATAAAAAATAAATTAAAATATTACAATGCTTCATTTCTAACCGGCCCGATGTTATATATATGTCGAAATCGAGAAAAAAAACTAAATCCATGAGACCAAGATAATTCCACATACAGCAAATTGAAAAAAATCACGAACCTCAATTTTAAAATAACCTAATACTGAAGGATGAGATTAAAATAAAAAAAATCTAAATGAAAACGATGATTGAGTTTTTAAAAGGTGACATTGAAAAACAAATTTAATTCCCAAACAACCTAATACTAAAAGATTAGATTGAAATAAAAAAAAACTAAATAAAAAAATTGAGTTGCTGGATGGTGAAATTAAAAATAAAATTCAATAAAAAGGGGATAAAAAAATGAAACCTGCCAAAACCATTGCTTGAGTCATAAGATCGAGATAACTCTATATAAAAAACTTTGAAAAGAATTATTAAGCTCAATTCTCAAACTATTAATGAAGGATGAGATTGAGATAAGAAAAAAAACTAAATGAAAAAAAAAAGATTGAGTTGTTTGTGTGACATTGAAAAAGAAAATTCAATTAAAAAAGAGAAAAAAAAAAATGAAACCTGCGAAAACCACAACTTGAATCATAAGATTCGGATAACTCAATAGAAAAAAAATCAAAGAAAATTATAATGCCTAGTTAAAAAAAACTTTCAAAAGGGATAAAAAATAAATATAATTAATTCAGGTCAACCTGTCAAACCCGTAACTCAGGTCATGGCTTTAAGATAAACTCACAGAAAGAAAATTAAAAAAAAAATCACGAAGATTAATCCCCAACCAATCTAACGTTGAAGGATAAAATAAAAAATAAATCAATTAGAAAAAGCGGTTTAAAAAAATGACTCAAATCAATCCGGGATAACCTCTTAAACCTACGATTTAGGTCATGAGATCATAATAAATTTATAGAAAACAATAGAAAATATATTTAAATCCTTACTTCTAATAAATCTAATGTTAAAAGCTAAAATGGAGAAAGAAAAACTAAATCCAAGAGATTGGTATATAGCCCAACAAAAAATAAAATGAAAAAAATTATGAAACATGATTTTTAAAACAATTTAATATTGATGGATGAAATTAAAAAAAAAACAAAAAAAAAACACTATTCCAATTAATAATGTATTGTGCATATGGCTCCAATGATTTAACAACACCTTGTAGTATTTTGTTAATAATATTACATTTGTTCTTGTAATTGATCAGAATTTGCTCTCTC
>Ga0307517_10009973_pt1 | contig 13372 bp, 6 predicted proteins | sample 23_EM_MG_FD_194515 | JGI IMG/M metagenome (GOLD analysis project Ga0307517, IMG submission 194515) | Populus trichocarpa ectomycorrhiza microbial communities from riparian zone in the Pacific Northwest, United States - 23_EM | ecosystem: Host-associated > Plants > Roots > Unclassified | place...
TTCATATATATATATATATATATATATATATATATATATATATATAAAAGACTTTAATCTATATGAATAAAAATAAAATGCTCCCTTCTCGTACAAGTGGCTCTCGAAATAATTCTAAAAATAAATAAATAAAATAACATTTTGGGACTTCAAAATATCCCGGAGATGCTCCAAGTAAAGGCCAAGGAACTATTTATTCAGATAAGGCATTTGTACGCCAGCCATTTGGGCAACTAGAAAAGACATGTAAGATTCAACCCCACCAAAAAGGCCTGCACTTTTCCTGTATTTATCATCATTATTTGATTTGATGTGATATACCCTAAACTGCCCCTCCCTCCCTCTCCCTCTCCCTCTCTCGATTCATTGACTGTCGATGCCCTTGCGTCCTTTCACTATCGGAATCATTTTGTCTTTACGTGTGTGTTCAGCTGGGAGATGTTGTAGATATTTTTTGAAGGTACTTGATGACTACTAAACAAATAAAGCTCAAGGGTATATTTGGGAGTGACTATAATTACATTTGATTTTTTAAATGTTTTTTATTTAAAAATATATTAAAATAATTTTTTTATTTTTTAAAAATTATTATATTAAAACGATTTAAAAATATAAAAAATTAATTTAAAATTAAAAAAAAACGAGATTCTAACTAAATCACTCTCGAGATGCTGTTTGAGAATGGAACCCAAACAACGATTTAAATTTTTTAATTTTTTTTAGTATTTTTAGATTGCTTTGATGGGTTGTTGTGAAAAATAAATTTTAAAAAATAAAAAAAAATTATTTTAATATATTTAAAAATAAAATATATTTTAAAACATAACAGAAATTATACGAGTATGCCACTTGTACCACTAGCGATACAAATCTTGCATTATCTTTAACTCTCAGCAAGGCCCACACCTCTGCCTAATGACAGGAGAGGTTTAAGAAACGCAACACCACAGTGCTGACACTTGAATATGATGTTCCTGGTCAAAATCCTAATACGCCGAGAACCTGGTATCAACAGCGGACAGATGCTCTGGATAGAAGACAGTAAAACATTAATATCTCTTTTATCACTGTACCGTTATTTACTATCAAAATAATTCTTTTAACCTCATAAATAACATTTTATATAAAAAATATCTTAAAAATAACAAATAAAACATTTTTTTTAATAACTCAATGAGTTATTAAAAATATTAGGAAATTTTGTTACTAAAATAAAAAATATTAGGAAATTTTGTTATCTAGAATTTCCTAATATGGAGTTGCCAACTAATACTATAGTTACTAAAAAACCTAATGGTTTACGAGAGTTTGGATAAGAGGACTAGTTGTGTAGGGGAAAAATACATCACCCATAATACACCTTACCTAAGATAAACTGCATTGTTGTTGATTGATTGTTTTTATAGGTCAAGTTTCTATCTGTCAGTCTCATTTAAGATTCAAGGTAGATCTCCCTTCGTGAGGAAATATATACCTTATTGAACTAAATCCTTACAGTTTCAAAGCCTAGATTTAACATCGTAGTTATTTCTAATTTTGTTTCTTTAATACATGAGAGTATACTTCACAATGTAATTTATCTCCCAAAAATTAAGGTCTACATCTAAATCCTAACACTTCGGATAATAAACTAATAGTTGCGGGATTTTTGGTATTTTGACCAAACCCTAATGGATAGACTATAAACCGTTTACAATATCTATTTTGCATTTTAAAGCATGATAAAAATACAATTTTATTATTTTTTTTAGAAAATATGCATGAAATTAAAACCTTTAGGATTCAGCCGTATACACGAAAACAAAACATTGTTTTTTGAAACGATTGATTTTTTTTATATTTTTTGAAATTTTGGAGAAAAATAAGATATTTTTAATATCAGGTTCGTATCTTATAGTATGAGTCCATGACCCGATATTAGACAAAATTGTTGGAGAAACACGTGAAGAACTCATAAATGATTCAAAATGGTTCGTGAATTTTTTTAGATTTTTTGGCTTTTTATTAGGCTTGTGTGGCTAAACATTATAATATAAACAAATTAAAACTAAGGGAAAGACATTAAGGTGTGTTAGGCAAACACACCCTAAGTCTAGGGAATGGGCTGGTTGGGCCCGAGACCCAAGCCTAGTCCGATTGAGTTGGGTCGACTGAAGGTCCAACAATTTCTTTTCTTTTTTTTTTATAAAAAAAATAGGCTAGACTCATCTCAGCCTATACGGCTGGGCTGAAATGGGTCCAGGCCTTAAATTACATAGTCATTGGCCCAACCCAGTGACCATATTAATTATATTCTTGTTGCATAACGTGAATTCACATTCTATATGTAGGTTCCAGAGAAGGGAAAAGGTTTACAGGGAAGGAGGGAAAAGAGAAGAAGGTTACTTGGCGTAGAGGAGGTGTTTGGCTGTTGTTGCTGGGAGGTCCGACGTGAGGATGATGGACACGCTGATGGAAAAGCTAGCTGTTGGAGGGGCTGGTTTGAAAAGGTTAGCATTACTGGAAGAAGGAGAAGTTGAAGTTGATGAAGAGAGGTTGGTTCTCACACTGGAGAGAAGAAAAATGTTGCGGTGATGGTTGGAATGGGTGCTCCTGTGGTTGGTTTGGAAAAGAACAAAAGTGGTTGGTTGGGCAGCTAAAAAAGTTATTTTTTGGCCTCTTTCTCTTCGGATTTCTCCCTCTCTAAAGCATGAAGTTCACCCCTATTTATAGGGGATGAAAGATGAACATTAATTTGGTCTTTATTAGGAGTAAATCTTGGCCCTTGATTCAAAGAGGAAGGATCCTAACGGTTGGCTAAAATTCATCATCATAAGCTGTGAAATTTGGCTGTAAAAGGTTGATCGGGTTAGCCTCTTTGGAGCGGCACCACGATGGCTACAGGGTGACCAACCGACAAGAATTACATTGGGGTGTAATATAGTGTTGGGCCATCAGAGTAGTGTCTTGTTTGTCCTATTTGATGGAGAGATGAGACATTAAATGCCCTTAAAAAGTAGCCATCCGAGCAGTCTTTCAGGTACATTGAAGATGATGAACAATAGCTAGACAACAAAGTCGTTTGGTGCCTTTTTGTTTTTGTTTTTGTGTTGGTCAAAACGACGTCGTTTTATACCAATACAAACTGTTTTGGTCAAAATGCACTATTTTATTTGAATAAAACACACTGTTTTATTTAAATGAAACAACGCCGTTTTGACATCTTTAAGGTTTTGATTAGAGATTTGACTAAAATTCAATCTAGTCCCTTGTCTTTTGATTTTTTAATTACATCCCTAATTGACTTCAAACTTTTAATTTAATGCGATTTTACCATTGCCAAACTCAAATATCAACCCTGAAGTTCAACACCTTTTTATTTTGATCATTGGTTTTGAATTTATGCAAATTGATCATCAATTGACCATTTAACTTTCAATTTGCTTCAATTTCACCCATGTTTTCAACCAAATTGAGTCCTTGAAGTTTAACGCCTTTTTAAAAAGGATCATTGGTTGTGAATTTCTTCAATTTAACCCTTAAGCGACCTTAAAGTTCAATTGTTTTTGCAATTTTATCTTCGATTTCAATCAATTGACTTTGTAAAAATTAAGTTTGGTCCTTTAAAATTTCAATCTTCTCTATTAAGCTCAAATTGGGCTTCCAAACTTAATTTTTCACCAATTAATTCTCTAATAAAATTAATTTGACCATTTAAAAGTACAATCAAGTCCTTGCACCTAATTAAATCTTTTAATTTGACCCAAATTAATCCTTAAACATAATTAAAATTTTAATTTGGCCCATGATTGAATCGAATTGGCCTATTAAAAATTCAATTAAGTCCCTGAACTTAATTTTCATACAGATTCGTTTAATAATTATTTAATTTGACCTTGAATCTGTATTATTTCTTCATTCTTAGGTATATAATAAGGTATAATTAGGCTTCTAATTTTGTCCAAAACTCTAGCTTGATTCTTTTATACATTTGAAACGCTTTTCAACCTTTTTTTTTTTATCAAGTTTCCATTTATTATTATTATTATTATTATTTTGTTTTTTTATTAAAAGGAAAAAAGGTAAATTTTGGAGGAAAAACCTAAAAATAGATTATGATAGTTGCTCCTTTTTTTACAATGCTTACGATAAAAATGTATCGTAAGAGGCTTTAAATAACAAGCTTGTAAAGAAAAAAAAAGAGATATTATGGATTTACCAGATTGATTAATCCTTCCAAAAACATTAGAAGTGAGGGCTCAAAGGCGAGCTCAGGAAGAGATAGGGTTAGAAAGATTCCATGTAGAGAATGTGACCATAGACTTAAACATCTCTATGAAGGATTCCATGTAGAGAATATGAGAAAATTAGACCTTGAGGATATGATTTATACTGATTTAAGAAAGACGTATTGAGTCGAGCCAACGACAATAAACAAAGATGGTGCTTGAAAGGTAACCCAAAAAGGAGTTTGTTTTCCTTCTTAATTTTGCATTTATATTTTGGTTATTTTTGCCTTTTATTTGCATTTCTCTTTACATTGGGGATAATGTAGATTTTTAGTGTGGGGGGAGGATTTAGGTTGTGTTTTAATTATGTTTTTATTGTTTTATTTTTAAAAGAAAACGAGTTTTGATTTTTGTTCTTGTGGTTTTCAACAATTTTTGGCTGTGTATGACATGAGCAAGATTCAATTAAGCTTGAAAAATTCATAACATGATTGAATAAATAATGTTTCAACTTAGAATTAATTAGTTTAGTTATTTTTCTTGAAGATGGTAATGACTAAATTTAGTAAACCAAAAGCCAATAAGATTTTGAGCCTTTAGAGTGACACATCTATTCTAGTCTCATTTTTTTCTTTCATATGAGATATTCTTCTGTGGATATGTTTCTCTACAACTTGCTTTAATTCTCTTCGTGATCACATTGACACATGCAAGCATTAACTTTATTAAGGCCCCTTTTGTTATAAGCTATATATGTCAAATAACCTACCTTGTAAATAATTTTCCCCTTTGTTTAACCCCTTTGAGCTTTATTTCATTTATTGTAAACTCATGTTATAAGCTTTAAACCCGAAAAACAATACCTTTACCCAAGACGTAAAGCTAGTAAAGCATTGTTTATTATTATTATTATGATATGTATGGGTGTGCAAGAAATAAATGTGGGGGTGTCTGGATTGGTGGTATGACACATTTTTTCATTCTCAATTTGTGAGTTATGTTGTGATGTATTGAGTAAAAAAACAAAGAAAGAAAAAGAAAGTGATAAAGAAAATTGCTTTTAATGTTGTAAACTGTCCATATTTATAATTTCTCTTAAAAGTCCAAGAAAAGGGTTTGTTCATAAATGATACGCACAAAGGTGAAAGGAAACAAAAAGTGTTATTTTTAACGATCTTTTTTCAATATAGGAGCTTTATATGGTTTAAATGCTTTAAAGTCAAATTGAAGAAGTTGTTAAATGAAGTGATTGGTTCTACATGTCTTATATATTCGAGCTTGAGCTGATTTATTATTGCTCCACTAGTTTAGACGGCTTTTGAGCTACATTCCCAAATGTTTCCCGTCTTGATCCTAAGCCCTGATACAACCCTTAAAAAGTCTTTATGATTTATGTTATGCATATGATCCTAGTGGTGGATAACAAGAAGATATGCAAGCCTATGCTGGATCATTTCCATTGTAATGAATTTAAGTGAAATATATACTTTACAAACACATGAGAGTTGAGTGTTTATTTCTGTAAGGGTTTATGTATCTAGTTTATTCCATCTTCAAGTAAAAATGCTTATTAATAATTGTAAGTTGTTTAAGAATGTTTATTCATGATATTTTATGATTTTTGAAGAGCTTAATTGCTCTTTATTGATGGCATTGCAACCATGGTGTTTTTATTTTTGAAAGTGAATTTGAATTTTGCCTGAAAATGAGCAAAAGTTAAGTGTGGGAGAATTTGATGAGAATACAAAATGTCATATTTTTATCCTATAATGTTTAGTTTTTTATACTTATTTGATGCCTAAATGATCTCATTATTTTTATATTTTGATTTAGGATGCAAATGGAGATGTTAAGAGCAAAATAAAGTTAATTTGGTAATTTTGGACAGTTTCGACATAGTTTTGTAATCTAGGCATACCTCTCTCATACAAGCTCTGATTGAGATTATTAAACATTCTATGAGACCCTAAGAAAAAGCTCTACAACTTTTATGTTTTTAGTTTTGAGAGATACTAACTGCATCGAGTTTGAAATTAGGCATAAAGTCACTGCATTTGTACTACAAATGTGTTGGAACGTCTTTTGGCATGCAAATACGTTACGTTGTGATTTATTTTTAGAAGCTTCCATATTTGGTGTATGAATTCCAAGTGAAGAGATCACTTTCTTTGTTATATTAAGACTATTTTATCATTTAACAATTTCATTAAATATTCAGATTTAGTGCTTATTATTAGAGGATAATATTAAGAGTATTTTTAGGAAACTATGTAGGCTTCTAAAAAGGAAAAAAATGTGTAAAAGAGAAAAAGAAGGAGATCATATCAGATTCTCTCTTCCCTCTTCTTTATTTTCCTTTTCATCTTCGAGTTTTTATGATGGTACTGTGTGACTAAATTTTTATTTGGTAAAAGAAAACGAAAGTCTCATAATCAATAAAACTGTGAGATCTAATTTGTTTTTATTATTTAATTTATGCTTTGATTATTGAATATTCTTCGGTGTCTATTTTTATGATTGTCTCATATAATTACAAGGAGACCTACTAGTTTATTATTTGTTGCAATCTACTATTAGGTTAGATATCAAATCCATAATTGTTTGATCACTCTAATCTAGAAATTAAGCAACTAAGATTAATGATTTGTTGCGTGAGAAATTAGTAAATCTTAGGAAGAATATTCGATTAAATTAAATACAACCGCTTGTGCTTGTGTTGTTTAGCTTCATCAATTTCTCTAATTCTTAAGGATACTACTATATTAAATTTTTAGCGTTTGTCTTGAGTTGTTCAGTAGTTAGGGTTAATTAGATTACTTGTTTTCTAATTACCTGCAACTATGAAGAGATAGAAAAATAGTTCTAATGATGAATATTAAAAGTATGAATTGATATATATTTGCATCGATGACTAATTATAAAGGATCCAATGGTGGATGTCGACTCAGGCCGAGGTTTGTTCTTTTTATTAATTGATATATTTGTGCTTATTATGCATATATGATCATTTAGATGCATGTCCCAATGATAAAAATGTTGAAGTTGGGCATCTAGGTAAATAAGTTAAAGAGCAATCTTGTTAATCATGCTCAATAAAGTTTAGGTGATGTTGAATTACTTGAAGTGGGTGCTACTATTAATCATGGTTCTAGATTTGGCATGGTTTAAAGTGTCAAGGCTACCAATATACAACCATTTTAAGGTTGGATTTTTTTTTAATTTATCATCTTTTACTCTCGTTTACTGAAACTTTATACCTTTTCGGTTTTTTTCCCAACCAAATCATGGATTGCACAGGTTCAGGCCTCTTAAATCCATCACCTCATAACTCTTTATAAAAGGAAGTGACATGATTTTCTCTATTCTGAAGGTTAATTTAAGCCCTCGTGAAAAGGGATGAATTACGAGGTGCTTAGTGTTAGTTGCTTTTTATTCTACTGCTCTATTATAGCTTGTTCTTGGTTTTCTTCTGCTTTTCTTTTTAGTTTTCTTCTTCCCACGCTCTCTTTAACCTCAAACATTTCACACAGATGATCACTTCTCTTAGTTTTTGTGACCCTATGGGCTATGCTTCGTGCTTGCTGTTTCTGCTTTCCATTCATTTTGTGTTGTTTGTCAAGTTTTTTCTTCCTCGTTCCATCACCATTTGCTAACGGAGTTTCATTCTTTTCCTCTTGGTTCATGGTTATAGGATTTATGGCTTGTTAAATAGTTTTTTTACCCTCTTAATTGTCTTCCCTCCCCGTTTTTTATTACGCTTTGTGATTTTTCCTCGGCTTTCTCCCTCTCAGTCTCTGTTTCTGTGCGTGTATGATTTCTCCAAGCTGGTTTTGTTTGGAAGTCTATTGTGCAAAGCTTACAATCATTGCATTTGAGGACTGTGTTATCGACTTTAGCTTGTCTCTGTTTCTTTGTCTCCATGCTTGTTATTTCTTTTATTTTGGAAGTTTCCGCCACCTCGATTCGCTCAAGTTTGCTTTTATTTTGCAGCTTGAGCAGACTGGAATTGCACTCAACTGTCTCGTTTCAATTTTTTCTATCTTTATTTTTACTTTCCTTTAGTACATTCTGGCCTTTTCATCTCCTTCCACTGTGTAATTGTTCTCTTTCTATCCCTTTCTCCCATGATAACCTTCTACATGACTGCGCGTTTGACAACTTCTTTTACGTGAATGTTTTGTCAAAGAACCATCTCAACTCAATAGTTTAAGCTGTTAGGTGAGGTCCCAGGATATGATTTATATTATTCTCTAACACACCCCCTTAAGTGAAAGCTCTTCGGACTTAAAACTTGCACAGGCCCACATTACCTTGTGCTTAATTTTTATCAAATAAATGAGGATGGTGAGATTCGAACTCGTGACCGCTTGGTCATCAAGGCTCTGATACCATGTCAAAGAACCGTCTCAACTCAATAGCTTAAGCTGTTAGGTGAGGTCCCAGGATATGATTTATATTATTCTCTAACATGTTTCGCCTTTTATTGTGCTGTTCTTGTTTCTTGATTTTTCTTTTTAAAAATATTTCCCATGAATTCGTTGCGCTTGCTTTGATGTTGTTCTGAGCTGTTGCTAATGGTGTCATTGTTTATCAACCAGATTTTATAGGGATGAAGAGGTACTGTGTGGTTTACGAACATGCATCTTCTACTTTTATGCTAGAACACTGTGCCTCTTCGTATGCCTGTAAAAAAGAAAAAAAAAAACAATTGATTGATTAACTTTATGTCTAACCTATTTTTAAACAAAAGATTCTGTAGTTTCATGCTCTTTGAACGACCTATCTTTTAATTCTTTTAATTTAAACAAGCTGCTTCTTCTGATTGTCTTTCATCTCACTTGGTTTTTTTTTTTTTTTTTGCTTCTATACTCTTTAATTTGATTTTTGTTTTGTTTTTCCTATTGTTTATCCCTATCAAATGCCTTTCAAGAGTACCAATATTAAAAAATTGGTAAATACAAACGAAAACATTGATAGAACTTTTCCGTCAGTATATTGCGATGACCTTTACCGATAGAATTTTCTATCCCTGTATCCATCGGTAAACACCAACAAAAAAAATTCTCTCGGTATATACCGAGAGAATTGCAGGCAATAAGGAGTGAAAAAAAACCAAACAGTATGATGAAGTGTAGCTTTTACAAATGATATTACTGATGGAATTAACCCGACAATAAAGTACATCAGTAAATATGCCGACAAAAAACTTTTCTTGGTATATACCGAAGGAATTAAGAAGGGTATTATAGTGAGATACAAAAAGGCAAATTGTACGGTGAAGTGATATTTTTACCGACAGAGTTATTGATGGAATAATTTTTTGGTCATGCCATCAGTAAAATTTAATTTATGACCTGGCGATCAACCCTCCTCTCCCCCTCTCTCATTTCTCCTTCTTCATTATGTATTTTTTTCTGTAACAAACATCTACCCCCTCCCCTCCAATCTCAACACAATTCAATCTCCAACAACAAATTTGATCACCATAATACTCAGTTTGTTAACATACATGTTCTGATTCAGATTTTATTAAGGACTCTCAACTTTAAGTAAACAAATCTACCCTTTGTTTTATTTGAACTCAATTTTAAAATGTTAATTGTTTTGCATATTTTTGTAGTACATGTATTTTCTTTGGATGTTTACTTGTTTTATAGTTTTTTCTCATACAAATTTGATGTATGGATTTATTTTTTGTATATGTTAGGGTTTGTTTTAGATTTTGTAAAATTGTATTTATTTATAAATTGATAAAACTTATGTCAAAATTTTAACTTAGGTGTTTTGTGATGAAATAAATAATAACTTATTTAATGAGTCCGTTTTATATTTTGTCAATTTTATTGCCGAGTTGAATTTTTCAGTAAACGTGTGAAAATTTGAATTTATGTAGATAATGAATTAAGAGTATTATTAAAATAAATTAAATAAGTTTGAGCTAAATCAATATTTTATAAATTTATTTAGTTAATACATGTTGTCATCATTATTTTATATAGATTTGATATAAGTAATAGATGATCGTTTATGGATGTATAGAGATTCACCCCAAGGGTTGCGGATGATGAATTATTGTAATGGAGTTCAAAGTTTTATTAATTACGCACTATCTAATCTGAAAAATATTAGTGGAGAGGGTATTAGATGTTCATGCAAAAGTTGTAAAAATAAAAAGTTTCTTGATCCAGATGTTATAACGATGCATCTTCTACAAAAAAAAGTTCATGAAGAAATACTTGTGTTAATATACACACGAAGAATCATATGATCCTCATGATAAGAGGTGGACTCATTTCAGCTAAGTCCCAATCGAACCCCAAACGAGGCCCAACCAAGGTTAAACACTTAGTTGGGCCGAAGCAAAATCAAGTCTCACACTTAGTTAGGCCACAACCCAACCAAATTCTTCTTCTTTTTTTCTTTTTTATTTTCTTTATCTCGTTTTAATCATAAGCCATGAGTCTATGAAAACTCTACTTGGAAATATAATGAAGGAATAGGGCTGCCACCTTATGGTGAAAGATTTTTTCTAGATTTTTTCATGTTTTTTCGGATATAAAATGTCTGGTTTTAACACAAAGAAGGAGATTATCTCTTCAAACAAGACATAGAAAAAAATATCATACTTTGTATTCACTTTCTTTTCATTATCTAAAAATTCTAAACTAATTTTGGTATCAGAAAGTTTTTTTGTTGATAACAAATATCATCCATATAACAATCACATTTAAAAAAGCATCCGATCGAATTATTATTTTCAGATTTTTTAAAATTAGCACTTAATATTTGTTTGTTATCCATTTTTTTTTATTGGAAAGAAACAATAATGAAACGACTTTTAGTGCCTGCTGGGAATTATGATAGCGGTGATAGTTTAAAGTGCTTTTTACTAAGAAATATATTAAAATAAAGTTTTTTTTAAAATTATTTTTGATATCAGCACATCAAGACAATTTAAAAATATAATTTTTTTATTTTAAATAAAAAAATAATTTTTAAATTTTTTAAAAACTCAGTTTGCACACCACGTTCTAATCACTCCCTTAACTAGGGGTGATTATTTTCGGTTCGGTTCGGTTTTTATCCAAAAAAAGTAACCAAATCGAATTTGTTTTTTAAAAAAACCGAAACCGGTTCAAACCGACTAGTTTCGGTTCGGTTTGGTTTTTTTAGGACAAAAACCGGTTCAAACTGGTTTGGCTCAGTTTTTTCAGTTTGGCTCGGTTTTGGCTGAGTTTTTTTCTGGTTTGGCTCGGTTTTTTTCCTGTTTTTTTTCGGTTTGGGTTCTGTTCGATTCGGTTTATTCGGTTTTAGGCTTATAAAACCGAAACCGAACCGAACCGAACCAAACCAGTCGATTTTTTTAAATTTTAATCAATTTAATTATTTTTTTCACGATTCGGTTTTTTCAGTTATTTTTTTTCCGGTTTTCTTTTTTTTTTTTTAATTTTTTTCTCACCCTGCCCTTAATAAACAATGGACACTAACGGAGGAGGAGGTGGCGCGAAAAGCACTATCAGATCTCAAATCCTCAATCTGAAAGAGAGAGATTCAGATCTCCTATCAAAACCCCCGTCTTCTTTTCCAGTAAGGAAAAAGAGAAAATGCAGAAAACGGCACAATCGTGGTTCACGGGAGGCCCAACCTTCAACGACCAAAAATCCTCCTCCTCCTCTTCCCCGTCTTTGCTATCAGATTGGAACGCTTACGCCGCTTCTCAGGAATCCGATTCCTCCGCTCCAGTTTTCGATCTCGAAGCCGCAGTCCGTACCACCAGCGACAAAGTATCCGGCACCTTCAACGTGTAATTTCTACTACCCTACTACGTCATAATTATCCTTTCATTTCATATCCTCTCTTCAAGATTGGATTAAATTATGCTTCATTCTGGTGCTAGTGTTAGTCAATCGTGAACAATTAGGTTTCTTACCAACAAAAATGTTATTAGAAAATTGATTTAATAAATGGCGTTGTTTTGCTAGTGAATTTTCAATTATTTTGACATTTTTTTGCTATTTAATTCCATTATGCTGTGCATTTAATTGCGGGGCAATCCATCTCTGCGGTCACTGTAATCACTGGTATAATTGACTGGCAAACAGCAAGCATATCATTTTTCTCAATTGTTATGTGCTGAGAGTGAAATGGTGTTGGTGAAATGAGTTTAAGTTCTAATAAAAGGTAATCAGGAAGAGGGAAAAAAAAACGAAAACTATTTTCGTGCTTGATGAAACTATTTTCGTCGGATTATTATTTTCCTGCAAGCATGAATTGGAAACTGATTTTTGAGTTGGTCTATGGCTTTATTGGTATTTATTTCCTCATGATTGATTACTATCATAAATACAAGAATGTTTACGTCTATGTATTTTTTGTTCAATTTCAGAGTTTCGAAAGGAGTCAGGGATTTACCCGGGAGTTTTCAGTCTTCCACTATCAATGTTCCTTCTGGACAATCTTTCGTGTACTTTGGTATACTACTTGCTGCTGGAGTGTTCTTTGTCTTTATTGCATTCACCATGTTCCTTCCTGTCATGGTGTTGGTGCCTCAGAAATTCGCAATCTGCTTTACTATTGGTTGTGCCTTAATCGTTGCTTCATTCTTTGCACTCAAAGGCCCTAAGAATCAGCTTGCCCACATGATTTCTAAAGAGGTATTTTATTTTATTTCCCTGACCAATGCTCGTACTAGTTAATGAATCACTTACAGAAACATTTGAGTTATGTTTGATTGCATGGCTTAAAGTTGTTGAATGTTTCTTGTCAATGAGATATTTAGGCTCCTTGCTTTTCCTTCTTATTTACAGAGGCTCCCTTTCACTTTGGGATTTATCAGTACCATGGTAGGAACTGTATATGTTTCTATGGTGCTTCACAGTTACATCCTTTCTGTGCTCTTCTCCGTGTTACAGGTACCTACTTCAAATTCCTGTGTGGTACTTTGAATTTCTTTATAGTCTACTCATGTGCTTGGCAAATAGCTCACCTAGGTATCCGAGTAATATCTGGTGTAAAACTTGAAGTGTGTGGTCTAGTTCATACTAGATAGGCTACCCGCGCTACCTTTTAATGCGCAAGAGAAGTTTCATCGAAGTAATCACTGAACAAGGATAAAAAAAAATGTGCAGGCGTTGTTAATGTGTTTTTTAACATAATAAAATTAA
>Ga0307517_10009974_pt1 | contig 13372 bp, 6 predicted proteins | sample 23_EM_MG_FD_194515 | JGI IMG/M metagenome (GOLD analysis project Ga0307517, IMG submission 194515) | Populus trichocarpa ectomycorrhiza microbial communities from riparian zone in the Pacific Northwest, United States - 23_EM | ecosystem: Host-associated > Plants > Roots > Unclassified | place...
AATGTAATCCCGTTGTCACACTCCTTTCCAATTATAAGAAAACTAAGTCATGAGATATTTTTATTTTGCAATGTGTACCGTTCTCTCTCACTCACATATCACTGTCCATATTGAAATAGTCAATTTTAAAAAAAATCTTCAATTTAATCGTTGAATATCTTTTTGCACAATTGAACTTTTTTTACTACAAATTAACACCCAATGGCTTCTTTTTTTTCTTTTTTTTTAGACCAGAGTGAAGAAAACAGAAAAAATAGGTGGTAATTTTGAATTTCTCTTTGAATGTTTATTTTAGTCCCCCATCTTTTTTGTTAGTAGGTAATCACTCCTTTTAGTCGTAAGAAATTCGATTTGGTACCAAACTTTATTTCTCTCATTTTTTAGTCTTTTTTTATATGAGAGAGAGGAGCTCGTCGGGTTTCAGTATAGAGAGAAAGATGTCGTTTACGACAATTCTGATCATAAAAATAGTTGTTATTGGTATCAATAAGTTCCATTCAGTTATGGGAGTTTTACCTAGTTATTTTTTTCTTCTCATTGCCTAAGAAGGTAGGCCTGGCCGCAATAATATTTTTATTTCAAGTTGTGTTTATGGGTTGTTTGAAGTTATTGATAGATTTTATCAAGGTGTTTTCCAATGTTTTGGGTCAAAATATGTTGAAAATGAGTTTTTTTTTTTTTATTGAGACCATGTTTTTCTTCTCATTGACTAGTAATTTTTTTTGTCTTTTTGCAATATTTTGGTTATTTTATTGTTCACATAATATTGAATAGACACAAATATCTCTAAATAAATCAGTAATAACTAATGCACCTCATTAAAAATACCAAAATAACCTTGGTTTAAAGGCATGTAATTTTTTACAGGAATGACAAAATAATCATTACACTATAGCAGTGAACAATAAATATATAAGAGGGGCTACAATAAAACCTCATTTTGCTTTAGTTATTTGTTAATTATCAATTGAAACTAGGTGTTTGTCTGGTATTATATTTCTACATGTATTTAATTGCGTTTTAAAAGTGTATTTATTTTGAAAAAACATAAAATTAATATTTTTTGTTTGTTTTTTTTTGTTTTTAACATTTTGATATTAAAAATAAAAAAATATATTTTAATATATTTCTAAATAAAAAATAACATACAATATCAATCATGCAACAAGTTTTTTTGGCATCAAATGATTCCAAGAACACACAACACTTTTTATCAACCTTTGTTTCCGTGAGTGCTTCTGCGTTTGAAGCCAACCACGGAAAACAAATGTTTAGTAATAGCTTAAAACTTAATCCACGTGCATGGGCCCCAGTAATTCCTGCGTTAAAAATGCAGGCTCACTAAAAGCAGCTCAATGTTGCTTTCAGTGTGGAGAGTAAGTGAACAGTGGAGACATGCTCCACTGTTTCGGCCGGACCGAGTCCGGTGCAAAGCTAAATGCATTGAACCAGGTCCGACCTAGTAAAAAAAAAATTTTATTTTTTATTTTTAATTGTGTTTTATTGATGACATAACATTTGCAGAATTTGATCGCAGTCTGATTTTGTTCCTGATTATATTTTACCTAATGTTGTTGCGTGCTTAAGAAACCAAGGAAACTGTAGTCATTGTCGGATGTATTTCATACGTGATGGAATTGTAGATAGTTTAATTAAACAATAAATTATTTTTTTATATAAAGTATGATTTATTTCATGATGTAACAGTAATAGTTAAATCTACAATATTTAAAATAAAAACCATAAATATTAATATATATTTTGTTAAATTATTTTATAACCTCAATTTCAAAAGCATTCTTAACCAAACACATTAAACTACTTTTTGTTCAACCTTAATTTCAACCATAGTTTTAATCAAACATATATTTTTCCAAACCAACCTCAACTAAAAATAATTTTTATAAAATATATTTTTTCAAATCACAACCACAACAATTATTGCAATATCAAACACACTTACTGTAATATTTTTTTCAAATCAAAACGAGGAAGCTGAGGGAGCGACGGCCGACCACTACATAAGCTGCTGGCGGAGTGCAAGTAATTTTTATTGTTTATGAAATACGAGTCAAATGAACTTTATGGCCCGTGTGGATTTATAAAGGCATGGTACTATTTGTTTATATCGGATCCGCCTTCATCAGTATAATATTTTCTAACAAGTATAGATCACTAAGATATAATTTGAGAATAATTTTTTTAGATATTTAATGAATACTTTATTAATATAATTTATATTATTTTAATTTTAAAAGATCGGTACGTTGGTTAAGGGTGTGTGTGTTTCAAATATAAAGTCATTATTTAATCATTTTAATTTTTTGTTTAAAATATAAAATCACAAGCTTCATTGACTATAATATTTTTAAATACTTTCAAAAGATCATAATACCCTTAAACTGTTTAAATTTTTATTATACACTTATTTAATACAAGTATGTCTCCTGTATTTTTAATACAACTTTTTGAATATTTATTTCCTTATTTTTTTGTTAAATATTCTAATGGAAGTCCCTAATTGAGAAATTAAAAAATAACTATATTTCTACTTCTATCATTTTATAATATTCATTTTCGATTCGGTTAAGTTTTTATAAAAAAAAACTAACCAAACCGATTTTTTTAAACCGAACCGAAACCGGTTCAAACCAACCGGTTTCGGTTCGGTTTTTAGGACAAAAACCGGTTTAGACCGGTTTGGTTCGGTTTTTTATGTTTTGGCTTGGTTTTCTCGGTTTTTTCTGGTTTTTCCGGTTTGGCTCGGTTTTTTTTCCGGTTTGGGTTCGGTTCGGTTTTTTAGGTTTTTTGCTTATAAAACCGAAACCGAATCGGACCGGCTGATTTTTTTTAAATTTTAATCAGTTTAATTAATTTTTTTTTCCAGTTCTTTTAATTATTTTTTTCTAATTTTTTTAATTTAATCAGTTTTTCAGTTTTTTTCTCGCACTTTTAACCCGTACAGAGTGATTCTTTTAATATCAGCCTAGCGTTCGAAAAACTATGAAAAAAAGGGAGAGGCAAAATACTGATGGGAAAAGTGGGTTTTTCGTTGAGAATTCTGTCAGGCATTTAAGGGTCAGGGACCATATTGAAATATCTTTAGTCTATAAGGATGGAAAAAAATACTGATGAATATATAAAGGCGAAAATGCAGTTTACCAGGTTTTTTATTTTCTTGGATGACGCACACAGGGTGAGAAGAGAGGTGATTTCTGAAATGACAAGTGTGAGAAGACAGGCAGTGACAATAGAAAAATCTCCTAAATCATCAATCAAACACACACATCATGACGTGGGGACCGATCAGACGGTTGACAGTGACTCCTTTTACCCCCCTCTCTCTCTCTCTCTCTCTCTCTCTGGGTTTTGAAGACAGTATCGCGCGAGATGCGCGGGTGCTCTCTTTAACATTTCCAAGCTGTCTGATGGGAACCATGTCAGTCAGGCTAGGGCCCGTTTGTCTAGTCGCGATAAAATTCATGTCTCAAGCTAAAAACAGTATAAAAAATATTTGTTTTAGTATACTGTAAGTGTAGTTTTTATTATTGAAAGTATTTTTTATTTAAATATATATTTAAATAATATTCTTAATTTTTAATATTAGTTTATCAAAATTAAAAAAAATATTAATTCAATATTTCTTTCAAGTTAAATATATTTTTAATTATAATTTCAAATGTAAAAATAAACATTTTGATAAAATGCAACAAATCACGTAGACAAATGGCTCACTCATTCAAATATTTATGCAATTTATTTTTGTTCCTTTTATTTTTCCTTTTCTTTTAAAGTACTTATTTTTGCATTGCTTTTCAACTCTAATTCGAAAAGCTTGTCGTCATTGTACTTCCAGGATATTTATGTAATATATATTTTTTTAAAAATATTTTATCCAAAATAAATTATCTTCACAATCGACTCAACCAACCACAGTTCAAATCTCGAGTAAGGTCAGATCAGATCACATGCTCAGTCTCTGATAACTATTCGTAGTGGCCTCCTTGTACCCCCTAGGAAGGAAGTCATGATGATCCTATATAGGATCACCATGACTTCCTTGTAGGTAGGAGGAGGCCACTACCACCATGCATTTGCTAGCCTTCGTGTCATGTATCAACTATCAAGTTCAACCTTTTGCGATGCTGTGCAGCTTCTGCCACACATTACGAAGATATCAACAATAAGTTAGATATGTACAAGCTTCCAACGTTTTCAGATTTCGTTCACTCATTAGTTAACACTCAGTAGACCAGGATCAAGATTCAAAACGTGTGACTTAAGCTCTTAATACAACTTTAAACTTACAATCAAGCTGATGGTTTGCACAAAAGACCGACTTCAGACAAGCTGAATTGCCCAGATCTTGAAGCCTGGATTTTTAGAACCATCATGAAAAAGGGAAAATGAAAATTACTTTAGATATACAAGGCTAGGGATATTAACTACCGCGCATTTTGAACTTTAAACTTGTCCAACATGACCACTTGCAGGTCCTCCTAGTGTTAGAATCACACCTTGAAGATCACTCCTTGGCTTTGGTTCTTTGCCTAATGATGGAGCAGCTCTAATTACCGGATATGTTCTTGTCATTTGAGTTTGTCGAAAACTCTGACCAGATTCTGGCTTGGGGAATGTTGTTGGATGATGAGAGGGCTTTAAGGAATCTATATGATTTGAGTTTGGAAACTGCTGGACAGTGTGGATTTGCGTTCCTGGAGATGCATGATTTTGAGCTAGAATGGCCCTTCCTGGAGCTACACAGGGTGCCTGATAGATGAAATCGCGTTTCAATAAGAATCCGAAAAATAGTTGAATATAGTGCAAAATAAGGTATGCAGTGAGAGCTTACAGGTGCAAACAAGACCCCTCTAAAAATCTTTCCATTGACAGTTGCAGTCATTAGAAGGCCTGAGTCGAAGGCTCCGTCAACTTTTCCTCGGACCTCAGCACCAACCTACAAAGTAAGAGATGGGCGTGAAAAGCATGTATTAGCAGAACAGAAAGAAAAACTAACAGAGAAGCAAGATTTTTAGAGGATGCTTGGCACAGATCGATGCAGAGTATTGACATTGTGATTTTACCAGGTTTTGAATTGACCCTGCCTCCACGGGTCTATGTTCCATTGGTGGGAATGGTGTTCCTTGCCTGCCAAGCCCAGCATGAACATACTGTTCTGCTCTCTTATTCTCTCTTGAAATTTGAAGACTGTACGGGGTTCTTTCGACTATAGTTATAGGTTGTTTCTGGTTACTCGCAACATCATCAGCCCGGCAATTTCTCGGAATTTTGTTTAACTGCCTAAAAAAATTAAGTCCTTGGCAGGATGTGAGGGAATCAACTGATCTATGAACTGGGAACTGTTCTTGATCAGATTGTGATGGGGATGAATGTTGAGAAAGAGAAAGAGAATGCTCTTCTTGTTCTGAATCAATCTCCCATGCCTTAAGATTTGTAGTTCTTTTCTTCGTAGGATGCAGAGTATCTGAAAGGAAATATTCGAGTTATTGACGTGGGAAGTCTTGAGCTGTGCTGCTCGGGACAAGGATTTTGTTATGAAGACTACCTGAACTGAACTGAAAAGGTTGTTTTGATTCTTCTGATTCTTGAGAGCCCTTTCCGACTATTTCATTGTTCCCCGGAAACATTGTCTGCTTCACAGCATATATTAATAATCCTCCCAACTTGAACAGTCATATTTAACAGGAGGTTAAGTGTTTGCATTTTGAGAGTAATTAGATTCATTACCGAATTGTTCGCAGCTCCTCGGAGAAATCTTCTCTTTTCTTGATTCCAATGGTTTCCAAAGATCTTGCACATGGAAATGTTGTATCGACCATTGGGATGTTCTGCTTCAAGTTGCAACACCAACAGCTGGTTGAGAGGACGCTCATCCTCTCTGCACCTGCACACACACAAACACAGAAAAAAACCGAGAAATAAAATTAAGATACATGTGAAAATTATATGGGATGGTGTATTGTTGATAACAAAAGCCACAGACACGAAACCGAAACTTTCAGTTACCCTCCATAGATGGCAATATTTAAGTCCGTAACAACCGCAGTGTGAGAAAACCTCCCTTGAGGTTGCTGCCCAGATATATCAAGCTTAGTCCATGAACAGGCACTCACATCAAGTACCCAGACATCATTGTAGTAATGCTTGTCCCCAACACCTCCAATGACATAAACCTGCAGACCATGAAAAGCACATTAACTCTCTTCACGAAGAACCAAAGACTTTCAGCAAAAACAGGTGGCATGACTTGCCTTTGTCCCAATATTCACAGCAGTATGGCCTGCTCTAACGCCTGGCGCAGATCCTTGAACAGCAAGCTGTTAGAAAAATCAGAATCATCTCACTACATTTACACAAGTTTTTCTTCAAAAACTCTTTGGAATTGTGAAACCATAGCCGTAAAATAGAGTAAGGTGAAGCTAATACCTTTGTCCAAGTCATTGTATCTGTATCCAGAACATCCACATCACCATGAAACCTATCACCGCGATCACCACCGTATACAAAAAGCTTACTGCCAATTGCAACAGCACTGTGACTATCCCTAGCAGCAGGAATACTTCCTTTCACCTCCGGAGAAGTCCATCTCATGGACTTGAGGTCCAAAACATGCAAATCGTTTAAATAATTTGCTTCACCTTCTCCACTTCCGCCAAATATCATGATTTTGTCATCACCAATCAGTGTTGCAGTGTGACTTTCGCGAGGCGAAGGAGGATTCCCTTTGCATTCAGGGCTCATCCACTCCTTGGTCCCAAGGTCCAATACATGAAGATCATTCACCTTCTTAGAGCCATTCGTGCCCCCAAACACGATCATTTGTCGGCCCACAAGAACAGCACTGTGGCTGTCTCTTGGACCAGGCCCTTGACCTGTAGTTGCCATTGTGTTCCAAAGCATTGTATCTAGATTTAGCATGAGAACATCACTGAAATCCAGACCCCCGCAACATCCCTGGAATGATAAAAACAAACATAAAAGATTTAGTAATTAGCATAAATAAATTTATTTGCAGTTCACCAAGCAATCAGATATTACTTTCAAAAAGCACAACACATAAATAATACACGAAATAAATATTAATGAAACTGATTGTGAATCTCAACCCGAAAACTTAAGTGTTAAGTACGTAAGGCTACTCTTGACGGCTTGATCATTACAGCTATGTTATTTATATTACTCTTCAGCACTCATCGATCTCACTGTAGAGAAAAGCTTTACTCAAAGGCAAACTAAGTTTCATGAACTTGTTTCTATTATAAATAAAGTGAAAATAGAAAATAATCCGAACAAATTCTTTTATTCTTCTTATAATTATTTCTGTATCTAGAAAGAACGAGAAATAGGAAAGAACTAAACTACTTGGAAAAAGTTGATGTCTTCGTTGCCAAATATACTTCATAGAAGAACACAAAGAATATATATGTATATATATAGCTGAACAGAAAGCAGAAAGAACTTGTTCTCTGCATTATGGGACATGAATCAACAGAAATGAAAGGCAAAGGATAGCAGCAAAATCAAAGTATAACTGACGAAAACTGCTTCATCAAGTATATCTAGGCAATACAAAGGATAGTTTTTCAGGGCAAAAAAAGAGTTATAGTTCATGTAGTTGAAGGAAATTATACGTACACCAAAGACATAAACAATCCCATGAGAGTAGCAAGCAGAATGACCCCATCTTTCAGAAGGGTTAAATCCTAAAACCTTAGGATAGAGCCACATTGCTTTCTTCTTCGCAGTTTCACCTCCCAGAGAGCCCATTGGTAGCCTTCTCCCCTCTTTCTTCTCCTGAGCTGAATGACTTTATTAATTTCTAGTTCAACACTGGGCCTGGTAATGATCAAGAAAGTTGAAGAGAGAAAAATAGAGAGGGTCAAAAGTGGACATGAACAAGCGAAGTGGTATATCAACTATCATTGTCAATAGACATGAAAAGATGGGCGCTTTCAAGTCTCAATCACTGTGTCAACCAACATCGATAGAAGGTAGTGGTGAAAGGAGCTCTCTTTTTTTCCACATGAATATTCTACCACTTCTCCTCATATGAAAAATATTACTGCTTTGTTGTTGGTATAGTAAAACATCAAATATCAGGCTGTAGAGAATATATCTAATATAGCATAATATTACATCAATAAATGATGTGTAATCGTGGAAACCATAGTTGATTCGAGAGAAGGCCTGCAGGTCAAGAAGGTCGACTACGTTGATAAAAAAAAAAAACTAAATAATATTATTTTAATTGAAAAATTCAAGAGAAATCAATGGTTTAATTACGGTGCCTTGACCGTGTCATTCACTGGTCATTCCAAATTTTTAAACAATGATGGAAACATGAGTTTTGATCGGCGTGTTTTTTTTTTAAATAATAATTAAATTATTATTATTTTCTTTTTCCCTTTTCTTTTCACACTTGTTTAGCTAAAATGATGGGGGTGTGGGGGCATTGGGTTGGGGAAATGATGGGAGGCTTGAGGACAAGTGGAGTTTGTGATTGAGTTTTAATTATTTTTTTTTGGTAAAATTTGAATTATTTTTGTTTTAAATGAATTATTTTAGTGTTTTTTTATTGTTTTGATATGGTAATGTTAAAAATAAATTTAAAAAAATAAAAAAATATATATTTTAATATATTTTTAAATAAAAAACACTTAAAAAACAATTATAACAAGAATAGGGTAGGGATAGAGAGATAAGGGAGCTTTTCTTTTCTCTGTGATAAACTCACATGGGTTTTTCTTTCTTTGTGAGTATGATATTGGGATTGATGGATGTGAAGTTTTCACACACTCTCTCTCTCTCAATCATCCAATTTTCAAGGTGGGTTCTTGATGTGCATCAAGAAATGTCTACTCTCGAGGATCTTTGGGAGAAGTGTGGGGGCTTTGTGTTGTGCAAATTCTTTTTTATTGTTGGGAAATGAGAATGGCGTTGTTTCTCTCGGTAGATTTGGAGGTTTTCGAGAGATGAAGGGAAAAACAAATCATGCAGTTTACCCTCTAGTGAGAAACCTGACAATCATGTCTTAAATTGTTAGTGTTCATGTTGACAAACGGGCCCTGAGATTTATTTTAAGGAGATTTCAGTTTGATTCTCAATTAGGTTCAGAAGAAAAACAATTAGGTCATAAAATAGATAATGAGTTGTGGATTAATTTAAGGTTTTCCAGCAATTTTAGTAGGAGGAATAAGCTTCACATACCTCTGTAGGGGAGGATATATACCATGGAACTTGTGCTTCATAATAATGACATGACAAGTCTATTAGGTCATGCACATGGAAGCCATGCACTTCACCAGGGTGAAATATTATTGCTGCGATTCCTTTTTCTTTTTTTTTGGTTTTTAAGGTTCTAGCTATTTAGTCCACGATTTAGTTTGAATTATGTTTATTTATTTAAAAACATCATGAAAAATACATAAAATAATATAAAATCTTGTATTTTTGAAACATAAAATACAGAAAAAACATGTTTTTTTCCGTTATTCTCTCAATCTTTTTTATTTATTTTGATGCGGTAATCAAATAGTATTTAGATCATAGAATAGAATAATAGTATAAGGTGTATTTTATCATATAGTACCAAGACATCAACATATTAAGTGGTGTAAAGGATGAATACCAAATTGATTTAATACATTTATATATAGTTGTGACAGTAACATGTAAAAGAAGCAAAGAAACATGTTGAAATCCCCCCGTACTTATTTGTATATAGTGTCTCCATTAACATTTTACTGTTCATCACTGTGAAGTAAATCTGAAAGATTACCAACAGTAATTTGAGTTGACCACCCTTGTTGTAAAGGAAAGTATACCATTGGACGATTATTGTAGACGATAATTGTAGAATAATTGAGTTATTATATATATATATATATATATATATATATATATATATATATATATATATATATATATTAGTGTTGTTGGATTTGTTTTTGTTGAGAATTTTTTAATAATATTAGTAATATTGTTATCAGAATTCTGATGTGTTTTTAAGGTTTATTTGTTTTTTTTTTATTTCTTTTCTTCTATATAATGTTTAGATAATAATATAAATTATATCCTGAGACCTCACTTGACAACTTAAACTTTTAGGTTGGGATGATTCTTTGACATTGTATCAGAGCCTTGATGACCAAGCGGTCAAGAGTTTGAATTTCATCATCTCCATTTATTTGATAAAAATTAAGTACAAAGTAAAGTGGGCTTGTGCAAATTTTAAGTCTAAATGGCTTTTACTTAAGGGGGTATGTTAGAGAATAATATAAATCATATCATGAGACCTCACCTAACAACTTAAGTTTTTAGGTTGAGATGGTTATTTAACATATAATTCATTTTATATATTTTTAAAATATCACGATTTTAAATAGTGAGAATCTTGAATGTCGTGTTTTACAATTGTGAATTGTATAGGTTGTGCTATCTTACTAATTTCTTATCAAATAATCTTTTTTAACCAATATTTTTTTAAATAAACTTTCTAATTTAAAAAAAATTATACTCAAAGTTCCCGTAGTACTTGCACGTTGATATAAAATTATCAAAGACTCAAAATTAAATCATGGTGATGGTCATGTATTGATTACTATTATTTAAAGTATGATAAGAAACCATTGATGTGTAATTCATAGGTCATGGTTGTCTACTTTATTTTATCCAATAATTAAAGCTATCCTTCCCTCTTTCGTTTTTATATATATATATATATATAATCAAAGATGATGCTACTTAGGATTGACAGCTTTGTTTTCTAATTATGTTCACCTTTCAATATGTAAATAATGATAAGATAATTGACATAAAATAGTTTATTAATAAACTTGTCTCGACACTGTAATAATAGTTTACTTCACTGTAATTAGTGAATTCCATTTTTTTTCCTCTGCAATTTCAGTAATTAATTATTCGTGTCATGTTCTAATTTTTCGCACAATAATTGGAGCGCCCATGTTTCGCTATTGGTGGGGCAAATTTCATGGGAAGCTTGATCATTCGATGATGAGATCTTCAGAGAGTCATTTTAATTTAAAATTTTAAATAAAAACTCTATAAGATCTTATTATTGTCTTGTATTAGAAATATAATTAAAAATAAAGATTATATGATTTTAACTCATATTCTTTTATTTATTAAAAAAATAATAACATGTTAAAGATTATAGGATTTTAATTCATACCATACCATGGGTCTAACAATTTATACCATAGCTATAAGATTTAATGATGTGAAAGACTTTGATTACGAGTAGGATAGATCAACTCGTAAATTGATAGGTTGATTTAAATTTATTTCTTCCGTTGAATAATATATTGTTGTTTTAGATATTTTTTTTAAAAAAACTGAAATGATATTATTTAAAAAAATATTTAATTAAAAAAATTAAAACAGTATTATTTTTTTTTTAAAATGCTGATCAGGTTTTTCTTGGACCGGAGAAAGACCCTTTGGATCATTGAGTATAAGCAGGTAAACTCTTCGGTCATTTCAAAGATAAACACTGAAACTACAGGTGACAAGAATTACACAGCGAGCGAGCGAGCTAGCCCGAGCTGAAACTATAACTATGATCTAAAATGATCCAGAGTAAGGTTTTTATATTAATCACAAACAGGGATGAATGAGCTTCATCACCTATTATATCCCGAAGAAATCTTTACATGATCACGCTCGCCTATGGTGAGAAGGACCTGCAGGTGAAGGAGGCACAAAAGCACAAGTAATTAATGTACACTGAGTTGACAAATGACAGCAGGCAGTGAAGTTGTAGCAATAAAGAAAGGAGAGGAAGGCGTAGAATACAAGCGATAAACACGGGAGAGCTTCAGTTTTGGATTTGGTGGTAAGTGTGACTGTGTGAGTGAGTGACTGACCCCTTTCTTTGTCTTGGACATGTCTTGACTCTCGTGCATGTATGCCCTAGCTAGCCCTGAGCTTTGTAACTTGAAATCAGACCTCTTCCTCTCCTCACTTTCTTGAAAGGTAAAAAAGAGATGGTCTTTGCAAGTGAAAAGCTACGAAAGACATCTATCTAATCGAGGGAGAGAGGTGTCTGATGTTTTTCACCATTGTCGAGTAAAAGAATGACAGGAATTATTGCAGATTCATGTTATCTTCAACAGTCATTGTTTACCCTGACGAGTCATTGGCTGCATCGATCCTTGCATTAAATCAATATCATTTTAGGATTTTAAATATAAATTAAGATAGTATTATTTTAGATTAAGATTTATAAAAAAATCAAGCCAAGTCTTCAATCTCAGATTAGATATAACATACAAAACAAAAAGTTTTTTTTTTTTTTCTCATTCATGTTGTTCTTAAACTTCTTCATTTCGAAACAGTAACTAATAAAACTACAGGAATAAAACTAGCATTGAGATCAACAAAGTGCGCGGGGGAGGTGTTTCCAAGGAATATGAAAGCCCCAGCGTGGAGGTGGTGCGCAGTTGACTGGTACAAGAACCTCCACAGAACGGCACACTTAACTGCCATATAAGATTCCAACAAAGCAACTACTGACCCCTCCATTTGACTCCCATTATTATATCATATTCTCTACACAAATGTCTTCACTTTTCACAGCCAGCACTGTCTCCAAAGTTAAGGCCTCTCAAGCTAAGGAGGAGGTAAGTTAGTGTTGTCACATGCAATTTGCTGGTGGTGCTGGGCCATCAAAAACTAATTATGATCAAGTAATGAGCATGAATTTGCCCACCATCGAAGGTTGGAAGCCATTGATGCTTGTTGGTCGCACTTGTCATCAAGAGAAGAGAACCTTAATTGGTTTCAATAGTTTTATACAAAAATGGCAAACAATGAACCAAGATTTCATCAATCCATCAACCGCTCATCATGCTGTTTTTTTATGACCAGAAAACTCTCTCAGAGCCCAAGTCCCGAAAGACCCTGGAGAGTCCTTTATGAGCTCTTTATTGAACTGGAAGTCTGGATGAAAGATAAAAACGTGACCTACTCTCATTAACCTACTATACTAGAACAATATAGCTTTACAGTTTATATAAACTGCTCAAGATTTTTTTTTCTTTTCATTTCCTCCCATTTCTTCTTTTAATTTTACCATTAACCTACTATACTAAAAAAATATTAAAAATAAAATATATTAGGCCAATTTGATCGTGACTGTGATTATAACTTTTAAGTGTTTGATAATACTTTAAAAAGCTAATATCACAGCCACTTCCATGTGTTATTTTCAAAAGTTATAACTTATAACTTTTCAACAATGACAACTAAAAGCCATAGCTTTTCCAAACACATCCTTCCAGGTATTTCTAATTAAAAAAAAAATGCAAATGACATGCCCTTTGCCATAAGA
>Ga0307517_10009975_pt1 | contig 13372 bp, 15 predicted proteins | sample 23_EM_MG_FD_194515 | JGI IMG/M metagenome (GOLD analysis project Ga0307517, IMG submission 194515) | Populus trichocarpa ectomycorrhiza microbial communities from riparian zone in the Pacific Northwest, United States - 23_EM | ecosystem: Host-associated > Plants > Roots > Unclassified | place...
CCGTGCCAGACTCTCGGCTACTGGTGTTCGCCCGAAGTCCCCCTGTAACTGCAATTTGTGATTTTAGGCCTATCGATATGAAAACAGCTGTAAATACGTACCCAGTATGGGAAGGAACGATTACAAGTGATTATTGTCAACGCCTGACTTTGACAGCTATCAGCAAAAAGCTAGGCCACTTTCAATTTTTCGTTAGAGCGCGGTGGCGTGGGTGATGACGCCATCTTTTTCTCAATACTTATATAATAACTACGTCATTGCAATATACTTACGACGGTCGACATCTGTGTCCGCGTTTCTCAGTGACCATGGCCCAGGCATATAAAGGCTCACCGTTGTCTGCCAAATTCATCTCAGCATAGCCAACAACATCGATCGCAACCGAAACGACTTAAACTTCCCTCCAACTCAGACACGAAACGTTGGCGGTATGACTGCCTACCTTTTCGGTAAGCAAACGATGGCTCTGCAGCGACAACTGTGGCTCCACTTGGCTCCACTTCTTATTGCGCTTTACTGAAAGCGGTTGTTTGTACCGACAAGACGAAAATTTGAAAGTGGCCCAGCGTTTTGCCGATAGCTGGAATATATGGGCCTTTGGGCCCCGCGTTTTGGCAAGCCTCCAAATTCCTCATCGATAATCAAAATACCCTGTGTGGCGTACAGAATGGAAGTATTGTAATTTGTATTTGGATGATGACACTTGTCAGAAGCTATTCGCCTCCGATGAAGATCGTGCAGATGTGACGAGGGCCAGGATACAATGAAGTGGTGGAATATTTAAGGATGGCAAATGCAGGAGTTTATCATCAGTATCCCCACACCCTGCGCCCTCAGCTTCACATCGATACTATGGCCCCCCCAATAGTGCCAGTGAGGAGATGGCTCGTCGAGGATTTTTACAAGGAACTCCAACGCCCCGACTCTCCGTACAAAGATTGCTATGTTATCGCCATGACACACTGCAAAAACCCGATCTACGAAGCATTCCTCCACGAGTATGTCCACCTCCTCATCTGTGACAAGGGGTACCGCAGATGGACCAGGGTCATCGCAGAACGAAAGAGGAGGGCCGATCCTGACCAAGTGATAATCGGTGTCTGGCCCTGGATTCGGTCGAGCTTTGACCTCCGAGCAGGCGACGGAGCGCCTGACCATGGCTCAACTCTCCTTGACGATGGCTTCACCGGTGGCGAGGACCATGAATACCAGACAGCAGTACCCATTCTCCTGCGCAATGTCATTTTCAAACCACCACTGAACATTCGAAGTGTCGCGAAAGTCCTGGTACACACTCATAGGAAAAGTCCGGTGTATTCTCTGCTGTCGAAAAACTGTTATTGGTATGCTGGCGGTGTTTATGAGGCACTGAAAGTGATGGCCGGGCCGACTAAGGAGAATGTCTTCTACTCGCTGAAGTCTATGAACCGATGGAGCTATGTAATGTTTGCGAGGATGCGCCGACCAGTGAGTTTTGGCGGTTATCCATCGATAACATTGATCATTAAATCAAAACACGATAGGTGATTATAGACATGCAAAAGGCGGCTGTGGGATTCCTGGCGTCGCTCGACAACAACCCATTCAGAGGCCCAGCCGAAGAAGACGATGCTCCTCGGGTCATCGAAGAAGACCCCATAGGCAATTTGGCGCGGACCTCACAAGAATTGGACCAGAAGGTAAGCTTGGAGTCTGTATTTTCGAGGTTCGTTCTCATCCACGCGTGGCAGTTTGACGAAAAAATCATGGACATCCTGGAGGAACACAAGGCAGCCAATAATCTCGATGTGAGTATTTTGTCTCGATACATTCGAATATTCAACGATCTAACATAATGTCGAATTTTAAGGAATCTGCTACACGCGAGGAGGCCATAGCCGTCAATACCGACCTGCGAAATTTCACTCAGGCTGTCTTGGGTGATCCTGAAAAAGAGAGGAACCTTGCGGCTTATAACGAACACGTGGAAAAGGTGCGTGTGCCCGTCCTATCATCGCTCTTAATCTGACTGGATTTTTCGGTTTGTTTAGAGCACGAATGAGGTGGAACAGGTGTCAGGTGACCCGGAGTACTGGACGGAGCTGGAGAGTGCCGTACAGAAACTTGATGTGGATGTTTTGACCGAGAAAGAAGAGAAGGAATATGAGGAGGCCTTCCGTGCATTTGTGGGAAGTGTGTTGAGTGCGGTAGAATCCGAGGTCGGGGCTGGGGTCTGATTTCAGCAATAGCCGGTTTGGGTGTAAATACTGAAAGGCCCAGCATATTTCAAGTTGCCGTTCTTACTTCCATGTACAAACATAAAATATCTGGAAACTGTGTAGTCACTGTGTACTTGTAGACGAATGTCATGATTCTCCTCTCTACATTGCGAACATGATTGTATCTAGAATCGAAGGCGATCCGAAAGATTAAGATTGTGTCTACACGCCCATATGAATATAAGGGACCCAGCCCCACAGATTTGGTGATTTCGTTTTCCTCAACTTCAAGTCCTCTTCGATTGCTTTCCGGAGCGCGTTGTGTAGCGCCATGCCTACATCCCATTGAACATCGCCACCCCGCGAATGTTTTTGTATCGCTTGACTTGTCAGTTCCTCGTAGAAACAGCGAGAAGCCAAAACGGTGAATTTATCTTGGATGGTCCACAATGTAGCAACCACTCGCAAGGAACCAACAAATTGCATTCCAGCTGCAAGATGCAGAGCTTGGTCCGGTAGGAGATCAAGCCCAGTAGCGGTTTCACAGGCGGATAGAAAGGCGAATTCGAGATTTGGCTGGGACTGACGGGAATTCCAATGATTGATGAGATCGAGTAAAGTTAGTGGCTTATCATGAAGTAGGAGACCACTGAGTATAGGATTGATTCGCCCCTGCTTTCCATGGCACGAGAAATGCACGAAATCGTTGAGTTCCCGAAGAACAGTATCAACCTTGCTCTCGTTGTCCATCAGACACTCTCCAAGACGGAGTGATGAATCCTTCCGTGACGCGTCGGCAAATACACCTTTTATTTCCTCGATCTCTTGGGGCACGCCGTCAAGCGATTTCATTTTTGGGTCGTATGAAGGCTCTTCCCTTTTGCCGACGACTAGTAATCGAGAAAGCCTCGACTCCGAACAAACAGCTCTCGATCTAGAGTCTAGAAGTTGTCCTAAGCTGGCCGTAAAGGAGCTAATGACCCTTTGAGGCACCGTTTTCCCAACGACGGGTTGGTTCATATATCGGGAGCCTTTGTATTTCCCCGCCGCATGTATCGGTAGAAATGATAGATTTCCGGTGGGGCACCACCAAATATGCTCCTTTGGAGTAGGCTTAAGCACATCCAGAACGGGCTCACAAACTTGACTCCATAATGGGCCAAGTACTCTGTCGCGGAGAACCCAATCCTGTCTCCTTATCTGCTTCTTCACGACCTCTGCGTTGAGCTGCTTGAGCATCAGTGTAACCTCCTCTTTGGTGATTTTCAGAGGGATTCTTTGGACGGGCTCGTTTGCGCGCACGATGAGCGCATCGGCATGAAAGCTCCCCACAATCAGGATGACAACCGGTCCAGCGGAGGCAGCTTCTTTGAGTACCGAGAAAGGGCGTCGTCTCAAGAAGTTCTCGAATCCTTTGACTTTCCGTACATCCTGAACGCAACGGTCCCATTCTTTGATCAACTCCCTGTAGGCTTCCTCTTCCTTTTGCAACTTCTGCAAGTCAACCTTGGGAGCAATACTAAGTTTATCGCCAGACACAACAATCCCGGACAACTGCCTCTTAAGGGACGGCTCTTCAAGGCTCTTAGCCAGATTAGAGAGTTTATCGGCAAGGTCCGAGTCCGTTTCCCGCAGCTCGGCTGTGTCTGAACGAAATCTTGAAAGCGCCCTCCAAAAAAGTGAGCGAACGTGTTCCGAGATCTCAATCGCCTCCTCGAAGTGTTCCTGCGAATCCTGCTGGATAGCGCAAGAGGTGGCATCGCTGCTCAATCGTCTAAGTCTCTTGGCTGACCCCACTCTTGTCTGACCAGCCATACCGTTCCACCCAATGAGAGGTACAAGTTCCACGGCAATCGAATACCCTTTCGAAGCTTCTGAGAAACGTCCCCGCTTGTGCTCAAAGCGAGCCCAGCGCAAGGCAGCTTCGACCCGAAGGCTGGGATCAGCATCCTTCAGTTTGCCAGTAGCCAGCTCTTGAAGCAAGCTGATACCCAGATCTATATTGCTTGTGCCAGCGCGAACGTCTGGAAGTGGACCAATCGATTTGGGGGGTGTATACATGAGGACCTTTGCGAGATTCAACCGAAACAATTCTGAATTGGGAGTGGGTTTCGGGGAGTCGATACCAGCGGCACTTATCAAGTTCTGGACTGCATCTTTCCAATAGACCTCCCAATTGGTCGTGTCTTTCTGAGAGCATGCATGTTGTAAACGCTTGAAAGAAGTCGATCCTAGTCGATCCTTGATCTTTGCAATGAACGGACCCAGTTCCGGATCTGCGAACTTCAATGCTTCCGAATAACACTGAATTGCTTTCTCTAAACCATCCGCGACCTGAATTGCTTTCTCTAAATCATCCGCGACGGCGAGCCCAGGCGCCTCGACTCGGAAGTGTAATCCGTACAAACGTCCGAGACCCGTCAAGTAAGCGCTGGTCTTCTGATGATTGGAACGTTTGGCCTCGGTCACTGTAACTTGTCCGAAATCGATGGCGCGATTGATATCTTGCACGGTTTTGTGGACTAGATATCGGGCAGCTAAAGCATCCGCTAAGGAGCTGTGCCCCTCGCATGAATCCAGCTCTTTTTTGGATACCGAGACCTCAAAAATCTTGATAGCAAGCGAGAGATGTTCTAGCTGTCCTGTGACTTCGAAACGCCAGGCAAGCAGCTTCCCGATGTCAAACAAGGTCCGAGGGTGCTCTTCTTTTGGAAGGGAACCAGACACTAGGGCCTTGCTAAAACGCAGAATGAAAGAGTTGATTTGGAAAAGAAACTCGTGTTTATCGTAGATGGCTGCAAAAACATAGCCATTGTCTGCTGCCTCTGGAAGAGGATCAGGCATGCGAGTCATAAAATCCTCGTGAAACCGGATAGCACGGCGTATATCCTCCGTTGTCCAATCACCTAATGTCGCTTGCCATTCACTGCTGGCTAGTGCAGAGATCTGGCGGTCATTTAGCCCTCAGTTACCAAAACGAACGTGAATCATGAGGACGTACAGCAGACTCTATCGACTCTTCTTCCCGGGCCCGGAGGCTCTTGGATGCATCGTCTATTTCACTCCTTCCTGTAGTGGGTTGATCACCGACATTTGGTGAGGGCATCTAACAAATGGGTCGGTCTCCCGCACTACGCCGGATGCAAGACTGAGGGACGTACAGTGAACGCAGATTCGTCAAAGTTCCTTATACGATGTCCCAAATTGTTATTGGATCTAGGCTGCCACCTATAGATATTGATGTAGATGTTAGATCAACCTCTCTAGGTAGATCGGCCAGTCTGCGTACCTCAGAAAGAAATGATATTGTTGTGAGTTCGAGGTGTTCGAGGGAAACACGAGGCCTATAGGTCGGAGATTAGATTCTTAGTCCGGGATGGGACTTGTTATTATTAATTGGGACTTGTATACACAAGTCGTCGAACTCGACACAGCTCGACACGCACTGACAACAAAAAAATAAAAGGATTTCCATCCCATCTGGCAGTTCTGGAGGCAGCCAAGTCGCGGAATTGGCCGTTTTACAACCTGAACGCATTCAAATAAGGTGGCAAATTTAAAGCACCTAATTATGGCGCTGGAAACGAGTGGGAATGACGATCTCGTGTGCACAATCAGACCTTGTTATGTCCACACTCAGAAAACTTGTGCATAATTCTCCTGGCCCATCCTTCTTCTGATTCCTTCATCAAACTGAGGAATGGGATGAGGTTCGATGTAGACAAGGAGAAACGAACGATCGCAAGGATTTCCCCGGCTAACAATGTACAATCTGCAATATGTTAGAGTATTTGTATTAGTAACTGGATTGTACAGAAAAATTCCACATAAGGTGGAAATCTAACGGGGAAGAAATGAAATAGCAAAGTTAAAAATCCTGAGCGTCAATCCAATTAACCTCAGAATCTGTTGTGTCATAATCCTCAACTTCATCTGCTCTAGCAAGCCTGTGAACATCCATTGCGCCGAGAACATCGGGTCTGGAGGTAAACTGCCACCGTCTGGGGTTTCTTTTCATGTCTTCCAATATATCAAGTAGAAATGCCTCTCCATCAACGTCACTTTCGTCGAGAACAATGTTCCACCCCAGAAATACGCGGTTCATACTCACCGCGTCGCTGTCGCTGTCGTCATCGAAGAAGACAGTGATATCGCGCAGTGACGGAAGTGAAATGACGATACCAAATTCGTGGGAGTAGGATATTTCGTTATTCTTGAGCATTTCCCAAGTGCAACCTCGTTGGAGCAGCTTGACCGACTGTAGTGTCACATCGTCCGCTAGATTGTATTGAGTATAGTCGATGTTAACTCTTGGAGGTGTCCATCGTGGAACAATGTAGACATGGTGTCGATCGACCTCAGCTTCATCGTCACTTGAAGCTTCGTCCCTTTCGTCTGCCTCGTCCTCGTCATCCTCTCCTTCATCGTCCTCTTCCTCTTCTATTTCGCTGTCGGTACTGTCCATACTGGCTAAAATCGCCCGCTGGAGGTGCCTACTACGATAAAAGTCGACAAAATCTCCCTCCTCATCCTCGGATTCGGACTCTGATTCTAAGTCCGAGTCGTTGCCTTCGTCTTCGTCACTCGAAGGGAATATCCCCTTCCAAGGGTTATCGCTTTCCGTGTCTGTATGAGCAGTCCTGTTGAGTATCGGGGTCAGGGATAGTGTTGACTTCGCCTTGATGAGAGTTGTAGCCACTGCCTTCACCATGAACACCGGCACAGGCCGATGTTTCACTGACGCCCGACAGGATGGACATGATTTAGAACGCATAAGGATATAGTGAGGGTCAGTTAATTCTTCTGGATCGATATCCATATCATCCAAGGCAGGGGGGGCTTTCCGGAACCACTCCTGAAGGCATTCAAGACATAGGACGTGACCGCACGGCGAGAGTCTGCGCTGCGACATGAGAAAAAAGAATACAACTATGTGTAGGGTTTCACGCACGCAAAAGGCTTGTCAGGAAGGTCCATACAAATTTGGCATTGAATAGCAGATTCGATGGTCGAGAGAAGCTGAAAAATCACCATGTTTAGCAACACAAAAGGAGGTGAATAGGTATAATGGTTACCTCTTCGTTTTTGAGATTCTTGCTTTTAATAGTGGATATCTCTGATTCTTTCTCTTTCACAGCCTTTGGATAAGATATTTTTCAGGAAAAATCCCATCCCAGGTTGTGAAATGTAAGCGTACCAAAATTGCAGTGGTTAACTCTGTCTTTGTTTCTTCAAGCTTCTAAACAAATAGCATTATTTCTGTAGAAATCCTGGCAATAGAACACGAATGTGCCTTAGTCTGTTTTTTGGATGACCTCCTCGCTTCGTGCAATGATTCCTTCAATGATTCCACTTCCTTTTTCAGGCGTTCGTATTCCGCGACCGCCAGTGGCCCTCTAAATACGGGTTCTTCCAATGAGTGACCCATGTTATCATAAACATTCTGAGAGGAAGCGAGCCGAGTGTCATTTCGGTGAGATAGGTGCCTTGATGTAGATGATTTCCCCTTCCTATTGGAGGTAGATAACGGCAGCGTTCCCTGTTCTATGGTCTCCTCCATTGAAGAGGAAGTATAGGCAGATAATAGGGTGACAGAAGGCTTGGCTGGATGTTTATTTTCAATCCTGTCAGTTGCCTGGTTCATAGATGGCTGGGATTTCTTCCGCTTGAGCGACCGCGATGGATTTGAGGTTAAGGGAGCAGGTACGCCGATCATCTCTGGTTTACCACGAATTTCCCGTGTATGGGGCTGACTGGAATAAGAAGGGCACATGGGATCCCCAGCGAGTGGCTTGGGCGCTTCCGAAGGAAGTCCACTGCTCGACGCGCCAGGTTGAGAAATCTGAGCGACCCTTCGACGAACAACCCCACTTCCTGAACGTTTCATTGCCTCTAGGATAGAATAGGTGCGGGTGTCGCGTCTAGGATAGCCGTCCGCCATCTCGATGCTGTAACCTGTTGGGTCGAGTCTTGAGACCTTTGAGCAAGTTACGGTTGGTCTCGAAAATGCTGAAGATAAGAAACTGTCATATTTTAACGATATTAATTAGACAGTTTCTGGGCTTCCTGAGAGACATTATTTCCGTACCCGTGGTAAGTTGGGAGTCTGAGCAGTAAGTCCAAGGGTTAAGATTCAATTGTCACGGCCCTTGTCGCGTCACATACGTTACGGATTAGATAAACGAGAGAGGCCGCTCCACAGTTTCCCATGGCAATGGCGAGCCAAACAGGGTGGCGATCCCTTGGAATCCAATATTTAGGAGTAGAAGGCCATAGGTAAGCTTTAAGAGACGAGAGGTATGCTCATGACCAACTTAGTGTTGTCCTTGTTGTGGTTGATATTGCAGTTATTTGGATGAAGTCACCCCATGACGCACTGGTGAAAGGACGGCCGAAAAAAAAAAAAGGTTGTGTGCCAATTCTGAAATTTTTATCTTGGAGCCGAGCTTGACTCGAACCACCACAAGTCCAATCTCTATCACATCGATCCATCTGTTTGCCGATTCAAGATGCCTGTGAACTCAGGTCGTGTGTTGCTCGCCTATTCTGGAGGACTGGGTAAGCTCGATCATGATCTTCATCGGTTACACCGTTAACGAGATGATCAAGATACATCGTGCATCTTGGCCTGGTTAATTGAACAGGGATATGAAGTTTACGCCTTCATGGCCGATGTTGGTCAGGAAGAGGTGAGTGGGACCTTGTCTTCCATGTGCCCCTATTCATCTCGCATTCCTAGGATTTTGTTGCAGCAGAGAAAAAGGCTCTCAAGGTCGGAGCAAAGAAGTTCTTTTTGGAGGTAGATTTAATTTTGGTGATCGCATGAAAATGGCCATACTTATTTCTTTTTCCAACAAGGACCTCAAACGCGAGTTCGTGACTGAACTTATCTATCCAGCCGTCCAGGCCAACTGCATCTACGAAGTGATTATTTCTCCATCTTCGACCGTTGGACTATTGCTGATCATATTCAAAGAATGTTTACCTCCTTGGTACTTCTCTTGCCCGACCTGTGATTGCTCGTGGTATGATTGCAGTCGCCGAAAAAGAGGGTTGCGAGTAAGCCACTGTCCCTTTTAGCAGTGGGGATACCCCTCGACTTCCCATCAACATGGGAAGTCAGATCTGCGGAAATCTAATCTATTTCCCTACTTATTGCTAATACAAGATCATTTGTTCTTTTTACAGCTACGTTTCCCATGGGTGCACTGGCAAAGGCAACGACCAAGTACGATTCGAACTTGCATTTTACGGCCTCAAGCCTGATATCAAGGTCGTTGCGCCCTGGCGGATTCCTGGTGTGTTATATATAAATTTCCCACCCACCGCACTCAATTCTTTGTCCCAGAATTTTACAACCGATTCCCTGGACGCCAAGCCCTCCTTGCCTACGCTGAACAACAGGGCATCCCTGTCGTCCAGACCGCATCCAAACCATGGTCAACTGACGAAAATCTCTTCCACATCTCCTACGAGGCTGGAATCCTCGAAGATCCCAACGTTACTCCTCCCGTCGATATGTGGAAGTTGACTACTGCTCCTGAGGATGCACCACAAGAACCCGAGCGAATTACCATCGAATTCAAGGGTGGCCTTCCCGTCAAAGTTACTGTTCCTGTTGAGGCAAAAGAATACACCGACGCTGTCGAGATCTTCCTCGCTCTGAACGCCCTCGGCAGGAAACACGGAATCGGACGGATCGACATTGTTGAGAACCGATTCATCGGCGTGAAATCGCGAGGATGTTACGAATCTCCAGGTGCTACTATCTTGCGCGTAGCACATGTCGATCTTGAAGGCCTTACCCTGGACAGAAACGTCCGTGCTTTGAGGGATCAATTCACGACCATCGAGCTGAGCAGAATCCTATACAATGGACACTTCTTCACACCGGAGCGCGAGTTTATCACTAGCTCGATCCCTACAAGCCAAAGGACCGTCAACGGGTTGGTCAAATTGAAGCTATATAAAGGAAATGCCGTTGTTGAGGCTCGCGAGAGTTCGGAGGTGAGCTCCAGACAGTACGAACCAATTTATATATTTAACTGTATTCGTGTTCATAGGGTCTCTATGACGAGCAACAGTCTTCCATGGACGAGCTGGGCGGTTTCGAGCCCACCGACACCACTGGCTTCATCCAAATTGAGTCTATCAGGATCAAAAAGTTTGTTAACTTTCTTCCCTTGTCTGCAACTTTGCTTATGTTCATATCAGGTGGGCACAAGCCAACATCCGCAAAGGACAAGCAGGAGTTGCACCCAAAGATGTTTATGGCAGCCGAATTTAAATCAAATTACTGAAACGCTATGTTCAAAATGAGACATGTATTGTAGTTTTACAACCTATCAAACAGAAATTTATAACCCATTTTGCTACAATCTCCGGCACGCTTCATCCAGCACCGCCCAACCTAATCTACTCTCCACTTGGTTTTATGAGCGGTTGAGTGTAAAACAGTGGCATTCTATGTGAGTAGTGGTGTTCGCTGATGTGCTTGTGGCAAAGAATTTGACAGAGGTTCTCTGCGTGGATTACTGGTGGAAGGAAGCAGAGGCGCGTCAAGTCGTTATCCGCGGTATTGGCAGGGTTGGCCCAATATGCATTCTGACGACTTGTTGGTTGGTAACCTCCGCAAGGAATTTGTGACGGTTAGTCCCACAATTTCGTCGGTTGAAGTCCTGTGGTTTCCTCGAAGGGCCTTTGAATAGATAGACGACTCAAGAGTTTAGCGAGTTAACTATTTGAGGTCCTCGATGGTAAGTTCGAGTTGGATGGCACTCCTAAACGCGGCGACTGGAATGACTTCATCGTGATTTCCAACGGCCATCACATTAACGTTATTGTCGTGGAAGAATTTGACACCTAGCTGGGCGGCCTTCTCAGCATCGATGGTAATGCATATGTATTCCCTTTGGGCAGGAATGCTCCTTTCTGCAGATCAAATAATTAGTTCGCAAAACTTAAGATATCGCGGCCTCCTTGCTCACTAGGGAGTATACCTCCTCCGGCTTTATACACAGGAATGACGCTGTTTTTTTGAGCCGGTATTCCATATTTACCTATAAATCAGAGATGAGCACCGTAGGTAATCAAGACAAATAAACTGATATTTACGTATGGCATCCCATTCATCCGGGTTTGCTAGATATATGATGGCCTTCAATTTTCCCATGTTTAAGATTCTTTTACTGCTTGTCCTGACATCCTTTAGAAAGTTTAGAATGTGAGGATACGAATGAAACAAGGAAACATACAGGCATGGAGTGCCCGGCTCGTGCTCTAACCCACCACACTTCGCGCAATGCACCGTCTACAAAATCTGGCATGAAAACCATCTCGAAGCGGTTCATTGGGTCATTATATATGGAGTCGGCAAATCTCTGAGGTGTATATCTCCTGAAGTAATCAAAACTAAGCTGCAATTCGTGAGCACGCTCGAAAAAAATAGTTCAAGGAAATCGAAAGGCTCACCACGTCGGAGACGCGCACAAAACCGTCTGGAGTTACTTCGTAGCCTAGGCTTCTCGCAGCGTGTCGTAAAACCCAACCGGTGGTCATCCCGAAGTAGGTTTTGGGTGTCCCAGGAAATTTCATTCTGTCTCGCGTTGGGAAGGGCAAGAGCGCAGTGTTCTGCTCGTCAGGTGAGATGATAATTCCGGAGCCTTCATTGGTGGGACCATTCTGGTGCTCTGCTGCGGGATATCGCTTTCCTTTCGGGTCCATGAGAGGGACGTCATTCGGCGCCTTCACGGATAACAACCTTGGATGGAAAAGCTTCGCACAAGCCGGCTGGAGCGACCCATATAAAGATGGCCTACTGCTTGTAACGTTCGACGCTATTCCAGAAGTTCGCATGGCCAAGTGTCGTGTTATAAGTTGAAGGCTTCGCGTCGAGTGACCACAGCGAGAAAGCGCAAGTTGCATTTCGTGCCTGGCCAAGACGCAACAGGGAAGCTGTCGACCCAAGCTTGTCTATGGCACTGTCACGGCACTACGAACACAAAAGAGCGACATACAGCCAGTGTTGGACGTGACTTGTGTAAAAACAAAATTTGGCAACTTCATTGGTTTACGGTCACGTGTGCATTCCTTATCAGGAATTTTACTCCTCATTCACTTTCCCAGTACTCAATAGCTAGCGTTCTTTCGATGGTTGCCTGAGTCACTAAAGTTAGCTATTTATTACCATTACTCTCGTGAATGAGTTCATTCCTGCGAAAAGCCACATATTAATACAAGCATTTACTTTTCGTGAATCACGCAATCCTAGTTTTCTTAGCTTCTCTCCGACCATACTCAGGATCTTTTGCAGGGCTTATGGCTGGGGTAGATGCACGAGTGTTGTACCCAGAGTTTGTCGTACTGTGAGGGAGAGATTTTGGGACTGAGATGCCTAGTTGACGCCTCAGCTGTTGCAGCCATTTGCCACCTTCCGCACCGTCAAAGAGCCAAACATGGCTAAGAGAGAATGTACAAGTCAGTGGAATCAACTTTGAACTAAAAAAATGAAAACGATCAGTTGTGAAATTAAGAGGCTCACCTCTCGCCGACCCGTTCTGGTGGTTGGGGCACGAGTGAACCGGGCTCATCAGCCGAAGGTCTCTTTTTGAGGTTCCCTCTGGGAGGTTGTAACCTTGTACCATTGCCATGCGGGTTGTTCGCAGCGGTTTGCACGGGTTCTCTCGGAACTGGGAGCTCCCATCCTAGCTCGCGAGAAAGATAAAGAACTATATCGTCGGAGTTTCCGAGAAGCACGATCTATTTCAAAACAGATGTTATTTTTTGAACCCACCAAAGAGAATAAATGAGATGTACGTCGGGGTTTATGTGTCGGATAGGAGTCTTGTTGATAAGTATCTGCAATACAATGAATGAGGTCATTGGGAATAATATCTCTATCATCTCTACCTGAGGTACAGAATGAGGAAGATGTACTAGGCCGTCGAGTCAAGAGGAGTTAGATGCAAAGCATTCTGAAACTCACCAAGAATTTCCGCAACCGGCGATACCTTTAGAGATGTACCGATCACAAGAAGCAAATCAACCATAAAACGGTCCTCGGCAAGGGAATTGTCAAAATCATCCGTCAATTTCTCCCCGAAGAAAGTAATATCCGGCTTTAACAGAGTCAGCTCTGGCAGCCACATTTATCATGGGAGATAAGACAGATGCAT
>Ga0307517_10009976_pt1 | contig 13371 bp, 8 predicted proteins | sample 23_EM_MG_FD_194515 | JGI IMG/M metagenome (GOLD analysis project Ga0307517, IMG submission 194515) | Populus trichocarpa ectomycorrhiza microbial communities from riparian zone in the Pacific Northwest, United States - 23_EM | ecosystem: Host-associated > Plants > Roots > Unclassified | place...
GAGAGAAGAAAAAATGAAAGACAGAGGGAGATTTTGAGAGGAGATTGTTTTTAAGAGAAAAGAAATAAAAAATAGAGGGACAAGGAAGAAGATTACATAGGAATAAGGGGGAAGATGGGGGGACATTTTTTGAGAGAACTGGGGAGAGATTGTTTTGGAGAAGGGAGACGAACAAAGAGAATAATGAAGGGACAAGGTAGATCGTTTTGAGAACAGGGGGGCACATTTTACGTGGGGAACAATAAACAGAGGACGACCAGAAAGATAGAAACAAGAAAGAAAAAAGAGAGAGAAAGAAGAAAGAGAAGATAAAGGGACGAAGGGGGCAAAACAAAGACAGAGGATATCAAGACAGGAGGAAGAACAATCAAAAACAAAAAAAGAGAAGGAAAAAGATAAAGACTTGTGTTTTTGCTTAGAGAAGAAGAAGAACTACAACAGAAGCATCGTCACTCTGCTTCATCACCGACAAGACTTTCATCGTGAACCGCCAGCACCACTACGAACTGCCGCTCGTTCAGCTGCCCCTTTCCCTTCCTTCTTCTTCTTCTTTTTCCTCACGATCTCCACTGTTCTGCAAAATAAATAGTGGAGAGTGAATAATTCACTGCTCCATTATTCACTGGGCCGGACAATGCCAACCTAGACCAAAAATGGTCGGGCCGGGTTCGGCCAAGTCTAAAAAAATTCAAAAAAAATCCTTTCTGAAAATTTATGCTTTTCTCGCGTATTTTTCTACCATTTTGCTTAATTTTGGTTTGTATTTTTATACCATAAAGATACAAATCCGGTATTAAAATACTCAGTTTTTGCCGAAACATTGCAAAAAAAAAAATACACCGAAAAAACTAAAAAATATTTTTGTTTTCTTGCATATGACCAAGTCTCTCAAATATAAAAATTTTCATATCATGTTTTGATATAAAAAAAAACAAAAAACAAATATGTCTTAGCATGCATTTTTTGCTTTAATAACTAGTTTATTAAAGTCACGAGAACTAAGCTAATATTTCAAAAATACCCAAAAAATTATTGTCTTCTTTTAATATCAAGGATTACAAACTTATACGCAAGATGTATTCCTAATATTAAAAGGTAGTTCGTTTTTATTGATGTTAGAATGGTTAGGTTTTACCCAATAAGATACGAATCTCCTTACCAAGGAAGACTTATCATAAACTTTAGATAGACCAACAATTAGAAAACACAATAACACCTTAGCATATATTAGACAATTAAACAATACAGCTTACCTTGGGTATGGTATATTTGAGGTGCTAATATCTTTCCTTTACGCAACCAATCTCTGTGCCCAATCTCTGAGATCAGTTAGGGTTCATAGTGACCAAAATACTAGGTGGCGACTCTCATTCCTTCTATACACTGATAAAATACTAGTTAAAGTTTTCTAATTACTATAAAACTAGATGGTAACTTGTTTTTCTATTGTTACCTTGTAGTTTGCGTCGATGTTCTTTGAGACAATCTACTTTTTTTTTACTGGAAATATTGAAACTCTGGCTTTGTTGTTGAGAGAAAGAGATAGATGGGCGATTAAAGTGATGGATTGGGCTTGAGGTTGAGCATGGGATATGTTACACAAAACAAAAGGAAAAAACCATTGAAAGGGGTAAAGATCAGCAAAGAAAAAAAAGGAAATGAAAATTACAAGAAAAGTTCAGCATGGTAAGAATTAGACAGGGGAAGATGAGACAAAACAACTCAAACATTACCAAGTTGAGAAATCTACCTTTAAGAATGTAAAGTAACATCAAATTGGTAATGAGAAAGGAAAATATTAGAAAATTTCAAGATAGACTTAACAATAGTAATAAAGTAATAAAAACTAAAACAATAAATCTTAATTTTGCAATCTAAATCCAACTTAACATCCATAGATACAAGCATAACTTTTTTAGACTAGTTGCCTTTTTCTATAACACTTGATCAAGGCTTTTTTGGGCTGAAAAAAAGTTATAGAAATTTAAATAGGTATGAATTTTTAGTTCCTACATTGATTTCTTTTAAGAATAGAGGGTAATTGACAACATAAAAGAGCTTGCTTTCCTCTATCATGCATTTTACTTTGGTCTATTCATAATCACGTTGTTGTGCTCTGTGTTTAAAGAACTGGTCAACAAACTGCTCTTATATTGGCAGCTTCCTCGATGTTCATGTGCAATATGATGTTCATGTGCAATATGTCTAATCCAACAACATAACGTTAAGAGAATGTCATTGCTACCACTTTATAACCCAACACAATATTCCATCTTATAGCTATTTTTAAGATAGGCAATGGAATTGAAACTAAACAAATAAAATAAAAGGCCATAACCATGCAATATATCATAAAAAGAATGAAAAAGTAACTTATAAAGCTATATCCAGGACCAAAGCCCTATGCTTAAGAAGGGCACCTGTATGATGAAAATGCATTAAACCCCATGGTGTTGGGCATCTTAAATCCAATGGTGTCAATCCTTGCTCCCAACATTTACCTATTTTAGCTTAGAAAACAAAGGTGGAGAAAACTTGTATTATCAAGAAAAATCTTTAGCAAAGATTTTAGAAATAAAAAAAATTGATGGAACAAGTTAAAAGTCAAGAAATAGGTGAATGAGGATATCGAGCTTAGCAAACAAAAATCTTCAGATAACCTAACATTTGCGTAAGCCCACCAAAAGTAATAACAAACAATTAGAGGAAAAGCAGACAATATGATTAAGGTAGAGTTCAAAACAACATGACATGTCCTTTTGTGATTACAAAAAAGAAGCTGAAAACAGCTCAGGATCGGTCACTAGATGAACAAACAAACAAAAAGATCCTTGAAAATGTCTTCACAAAATCACAACCATCAAACTCAAGAAAAATAATAGACATCACGACCGACAACAAAGGTTCCCCATAACTAATCTGATATAGGCAAATAGCTCAAACATAACTCTATCTAACTCCTAAGTATCAGACAACAACCATGCAATCATCACCTAAAAGAACCAAGAACCAAGATAAACAAATCAAACAACACTCCAACATATCAATCTCGAGACTATTCAAGCAACACAAACATGAAACAATCCAAACACCACAAGATTCAATAAAAACTAAACATCAAGGCAAGGCAAGGCAAGTCAAGCCTAGCTTAAATAAATGTAAAGAAAACACATAACCCTAAAATAAGATGACTAGCACTAAAATGATAAAAAGATAGCATAGGAAAAATGAGAAAAGAAACTCGCCTAGCGCTTGCCATGAACAAACACATGGAGAAAGCCTCCTCACATGGCAAAAACACAATCATACGAACCCACAATCCTGCATTACACCTAAAGGAAAAGGATAAACAAAATTGAGCATAAAAAGAAAATAAACAACCTAGACTGTAGAAAAGAATCGAAGTTATCACCTACTTGCACAATAATTACACAACAAGAAACCTAAAACACAAAAACTAATAGAGGCTAGCTAGAAACCAAAAGAAAAAAAATCCATCCAAGCTCTGAAAAAAAAGAAAGAAGAGGAAGACCGATTTCTCTCTCACACAAGCATTTTATAATTAGAGTTGTGAGCATAAAATATATGGAATAAGAGTGAAACCAACCCCCCCAACATAAGTGTGTGTCTGCATATATATAATATGTGGAATAAGACACACTTTTATGTGTGTGTCATATATTTTTTTCACACATAAAAGTTTAATTGATTCAAATTCAAATGGACGAGATATTTGACATTGAAATAAGATAAGTGATTTCATGAATAACTGTACAAACCTTATTTTTCCTTTATTATTTTAAACCCTTCAAGGCCTTCACATTTGGAATATTATTAGAATAATCAAATTTTCATATTTATTTTTGCTAGATTAGTAGAATGTGTTTGTTAATTAAAAATCTCCTAAAACCCAAAATGTCCAGTAGAGAAGACTTCAACTCCAAACAAATAAAATTAGTTATATGCTTAATTTTGATAATTTTATAAATTTTGGTTTTCAATGATCCAAAAAAATGTGATGAATTGATTTTTTTTATTTAATTTCAATTCACATCATATATTTGAGTTGAAATAGAACCATGAATAGACTTAGATAATAATTGGACAAATGATGGTTGGCAAAAATCTAACCTTTAGATTAAAATATATAGGGTGTGGTTATTCACTTTTAACCTCATAAAAAAATAAAAAAAAATAAAAAGAAAATCCAAAATACAAGAGAATATACATGAAAAAAGCCTAGAAGATTGCTTAAGTTGGTGGTGAAGAATCAAAATAACAAGTGGAAAAGTTGGATGACTAAAATATATAAGATTGGTAAAATTAGCAACCCAATTCTGATTGACAAAGGACTCCATTAGTGAAAATATTTTTATTTAAGGTAAAGAAATACAAATTTGTATAGATAAGTATCGCACATAGGCGAGAGGCATCGGGGAGTCATAGGAGTCGCCACCTAGTTGTTTGTTTCAGGGTCACTAGGAAACCTGAGTATACTAATTTTATCAGAGATTCTAATGGTAAGAGACTTGTTGTGGTTAGGAATTAGCACCCTTAGCACATATTACCTGAGCTAAACTGTATTATGTGGTTTTGAATGAGGTTTAAAGGTTTTAATAGGTTTTTAACCAATAGTTTATCTATTGGCTTATGATTGAGATTTATTCAAGTGAATAAAACTGATGTTTAGAATTTATTATGGGCTCGTATATCCAAATAAATTCTAAAAAAAAGTTTTTTTTGTAACTCGAATATTGTGATAAAACATACTCTCAATTAAAATTAGTGAATATTTAAAATAACTCTAAGAATTTTCTGGTCAACTCCTGATGTTTAAATACAAGCCATACTTGTAGGTCTAACATTTATATTAGAATATTAATCGTTAATTCTCATGAATTAAATTTTTATTAATTATTAAGTATTGATCAAATTCTCATGAATCCAATAAACTGATTATTAAATCCAAAATGCATGCTAAAAAATAAAAACATGATCGATCTTCTTCCTCCTTTCGAAGCCAATAGTCTATCTATTGGCTTAGGTTTTGTGGTAGGAAACATGATCTGATTAGCTAAACTGTATTGTGTGGTTTTGAATGTGGTTTAAAGGTTTTAATAGGTTTATAACCAATAGTTTATCTATTGGCTTAGGTTTTGTGGTAGGAAATGAAGGGTTGAAGCTTATATTGGCAATTTAGGGTGAAGATGGTGAATTATGATAGTTTTGGAATGGATTTTTCCTACCCATGTAGCCACCTTCAACATGATCGATCTTCTTCCTCCTTTCAAAGCCTTTTTTTCTCGGTGGGCATGGAAATTCTACCATTCCTGACTCCTTGCCCTATGCGCTTAGCTGTTGCCACAGGGTCAGTAAATTGCGGGGTCGAACTACCCATCAAATGCTCATAGTATGATGTTTTGAGCGTGTTGGAAAATAGAGTAACCATTTCTTTGTCCAAAAGTGGAGGATGCACCTGTGCAGCTAGATCTCTCCATCTTTGAGTGTATCCCCTTATGCTTTCTTTGTCCCTCTTCTCTAGATTGAACAAGCTAGTTTTGTCGGGAGCAATGTCTATGTTGTACTTATATTGCTTGATAAAAGCACCAACCAGATCTTTCCATCTCCGGATCCTTGAGCTACCCAGCCTCATGTACCAGCTCACTACTGCCCCACTCAACTATCCTGGAAAAAAGTATTAGTAGTTTTTCATCATGTACTACTTCTGTCATTTTGTTATAATAGGATTTGAGATGAGTCATGAGGTATTGTGTTCCAGTGTATTTGATGAATTCAGGAACACGAAACTTCTTAAGGACAACTACATTTGGGACCAAACATATTTTTGCTGCCAGTACTGGGTCATATAAATCTACCCCTTCAATGGCTCTAATTCAGGCTTCTAGTGCCACCATCTTATCTTGATCAATGCCATTGGATGACTTAGTCTTATGGGACTCGTTAGCAAATGCATCTACGACTGCAGGGGCTGGTACCGGTGTTACTGGTTGCATAAATATTGGATTGTGTTGAGGATCTTGACTATATTTGTTCGTTCTTTCTTTGGGATGAGCCGTTGTTGGAGTTTGGACAAAAATAGCAGGTCAGCTGGAAGGACCTTCACTAGAGGCGTTTTTAAGTGTTTGCTCAAGCTAGTGACACGAGCCACACTTGCTTCATCTTTCATATTTCTCGCTCAAAGTCGGGTGTTGTAGGCTCTTTGAGGACCTATATTTCAACCTGATGCATGCATGTTATTTACAATGGATGGATGTATGTGTATGTGTGGAAATATATGTCCATGTATATCGGGTAGGGAGTCCAAGCTCTAAGGGAAGGTTCTAGGTCATTTTATGAGGGTAAGCTTTTTACATGGTCCCAAAAGGTCTATAAATTGCCTAGTGACCACCTTACGTGAAGGTAGTATAAGAGTTTACAAAGAATGGTTGGGGCACAGTGTAACTGCCATTACCGAGTAAACAATCGGTTCATAGTTGGATATTTCATGAATCTGAAACCCAATTGAAAGTCATGAGATAAACCGCTACTCCCCACCTAACTTAAAATTAGGCTTATTCATTAAATTAAAATATATAAAGGCATTAATCCACACTCAACATACTTATGCATAAACAGGAAATAAAAACACTAAAATAGTGAAAATACGAGCTAAAATTAAAGACCAAACAAATAGGCAAACAATCAAACAAGCAAAGCTTAGTCCGACTAGACAAGGTGTTCCCTAGTGGAGTTGTCATCCTGTCACGAGGTGTCACGACGTCGTGGGTGACGACGAGCTTTATTGTGCCTCATGAGGAGGTGTGTGTGTGTTGGGAATGGTTTTTTGGCTTTAATTATGATTAAGATTCAGGAACCTATGGTCTGTGAGAGTCTGGGTAAGGCACTGGTTGTGCAAGGAAAATATGCATCAGCCCTAGTGCTCCTTACCTAAGGTAAGCCACAGTGTTGTTTGATTATTTTTCTAGGTCGGGTTTATATTTGTTAGTCTCGTCTAAGGTTCAAAGTAAATCTATTTTCATGAGAGAGTCTCTACCTTATCGGGTTAAATCCTAACCATTCTAAAGTCAAAATTTAGCATCGCATTTATTTTTATACCTTGTATCTTTAATACCTAAGAGTATACTCTATTGTGTAGTTTTGCACCCCACAGATATTAAAGTCTACATCTAGACCGTAAAAAAAATTGGTAAAAGGATTTTTGACATTTAGGTCAAATCCTAATGGATAATCATAAACTGGTTACGATATCCATTTTGCATTTTAAAACATGAGAAAGATTGCAATTTTTTTTTCTTTTTAAGAAAATATGCTTGGAAAATTTTAGGATTTAGTCGTATACATGAAAACAAAATATTTTTTTTGTTTTTTTAAGGGAAATTAATTTAAAAGTTTTGATATTTTTTTATATTTTTTTTGAATTTTTTAGAAATTATTTGGAGAAAACCGGGTACTTTAATATCTTACAGTATAAAAATAAAACCCAATATTAAGCAAAATTGGTAGAAAAACATGCGAGAAAATCACAAATTTTTGAAAGGATTTTTTGGGAATTTAATATATAATATTATAGTATTATAAAATATGGGCTATGTCGGTCCACCTAATTGGGTCAAGCCCAAGCAAGTTGGATTGGGCCGATCTCGGCCCAAAATGGTTGGGTCGATCTTGGCCCAACATATATCTTTTTTTCTTTTTTTTTTGGTTGGGTCGGACCAAAACAGGTTTGGCCCAAGCCTGCATGATTGGTAGTCTTGCCCAACAACCATGCTAATTAATTATGTTGCATGCAGAACGAGTTCTCATTCTGCATGCAGCAACCTAGTTGCAGCGATGGAGGGGCAACGCTACCGAGCGCCTGAGTGCCTGGCTAGAGGTCTGGTTGGTCGTGATGATGAGGGACTGATGTGAGGACGATGGTTGAGACTGTGGCAGAGATGGTGGCCGAGGCTAGCCACCGATAAAGGAAGAAGAAGAGTTTGCAGAGGAGAGAGAGTTTGTGCAACCACTACGTGAGGTGGTCGGACGGTTGCTTGTGGTGAAGAGGATGGTGGTCAAGCCAGCGGTAACAATGTTGGTAGGCAATGGCCATGGTGAAGAGAAAAAGAGGAGAAAATTCACGGTGGCAGTAAAAACAGGGGTGAACTGATTTTTGGTGATTTTTGGACCCGATTTTTTTCATACTCAATCCATGAAATCCACCCATGTTTATATGGGGTAGAAGAGGGCAGTTTTGTCTTTAATGGCGTAAAATATTGGCCCTTGGTTCGGCTGGGAAGAATATCAACTGTTGGTTCAAAGTAGGCACCATGAATTGTCAAATCTGTTAGTTGAAGGCTGCCTGAGTTGTCAATTTAGGCAGGCATCACGGCCACCATAGTGTCAATCAACCTGAACGGACCATATGAAGTTGTAGACCAATGTCAGGTGATCATTTGCGTATATATTTTGTCAAATTTGGTGAAGGCTAGAGGCATTAAATGCACCTGTAAATTAGTCTCTTGGAGCTGTCATTTCAGAGAAAAAATGAGGAAGAAGATGAACAGTAACCAAAACGACACCGTTTTGGCAATGTTCTTTTTAGTCCTTTGATTGCCGATTTGTCTCAATTACACCCCTGAGTGGCTTCAAACTTTTAGTTTTATGCAATTTTTCCCCAAAAGAACTTCAATATTAGCCTCGTATTTGTATGTCATTTTCAATTTGGCCCTTAGTTTTGGATTTATGCAATTTTACCCCTAATTGACCATTAAACTTTCAATTTCTTCAATTTCACCCTCGGTTTCAATCAATTAAGCCGCTATAGTTTGACACCTTTTACAGATTGGTCCTTGGCTGTGAAATTTTTCAATTGGACCTCTAGTTTACCCCAAAACTTTGATTTTCTTGCAATTTTACCCCTGATTGCAATCAATTGACTTGGTAAAAATTAAATTTGGTCTTGTAAAATTCTAATCTTCTTAATTAAGCTCAAATTAGACTCTCAAACTTAATGTTTCACCAATTAAGCCCCTAATAAAATTAATTTGACCCATTTAAAGTATAATTAAGTCCTTACACTTGATTTAATCCTTCGATTGGACCCAAATTAATTCTCAAACATAATTAAACTATTATTTGGCCCATGATTAAATCAAATTGGCCTATTAAAAATTCAATTATATACTTGGACTTAATTTTTATGCAGATTCGTCCAGTAATCATTTAATTTGACCTTGAATCTACATTGTTTCTCCATTTTTGGGCATAATGAGGTACAATAATGCCTTAAATTTCATTCAAAATTGCAGGTTGACTTTTATGTATTTTTTGAAATCCTTCTCGACCTACTTTCTCCACATTACCAACCTTTATTTTATTTTTTATTTTTTATTTTAAAAAAAAAGTGAATTTGGGGAATAATCTAGAAATGGGTTATGACAACCATGACCAAACTCATAAACCTAGAAAGCCTACAGGTTTCAACATACTTATTTTGATATTACTCAAAATCAACCAAAAACTTTATTTTATCAAAAGAACAAACTTCAACATCTTTTCATTGCATCAAAAACAGTTTAAAAAAAATGAAGGAGCTTACAAAACAATAGAATCAACTTCACATCAATCCTACCTATATTAAACATTAAAACTAAATCATGATTGAACACCAACTTTTTCATATCCAGCACTTCAATGAACTAAAAAACATTGCATTACACTATAAACAAAATGATTTTGGATCCAGCACGCCTTATAGACTCCACCTTAGAAGTTTACAAGTATAACTTCCAAGCTTTAAATCTTCAATGAAGGTAGTTGGTGCTATTGTTTTTCTTTCTTCTTACCTCTAAACCCACCAAGGCCAAACCTGAATTAAAGATTTGAAATCTTGTTGGAGTGGATTTCTTGCACCTTAGCCAAAGTCTTTTTCTTCTTCTTTTTTTCTTTTTTTTTCTCCCTCTTTTTTTCCTCCTGATTACCTCTCCTTTTATAGATGGATTCAGAGCTTCTAGATGGGTTTGTTAGGGTTCTAACAAACCAAAAACTAAGCTAGTTTTACCACAGAATCAATGGTTTTGGACTTAGGTGGTTTTTAACAAACTTGGAGGGTAAGGCGAGGTGTTTTTGGCCTTTAGATCTTGAGATGAAGGTTTTAAACCCATGATAAGAACCCTCTGTGGGTTTTTAAGTAGGAACACATGAAAGAGTTAGGTGGTTTTCTGCAAATGGGTATCTCGATCAAAATTAATTGGTTGGTCACTTTCATGGCTTCGGCGGAGCAATTCTGACATCAATGTTGCCTAAGACCACCTAAACTTGGTAAAGAAGATGCATACCTTTCAATTGGATCCATTTGTTTCTTAATTTGGAGGTCTGTAGCTTTACATTCATTCGTTTGAAAGTGTCAACTCGATCAACGTAGCATCTAAAGTTGTAGTGATGGGATGTAAATGTTTAATTTCAAAGAAATGGGGTTGTAGAAGGGGTGTTTCATAGTTGAATGGTGGCGGTTATAGCCTTTAGAGTGGTTGAAAACACCATATTCATTCGCTTTAAAGTGCCTACTTGATCAACCAAAAACTGAAAAAGAAGATACATAGTCTCCTGAATGGCGCTGTTTTGGCTAAACCCTACAAATTAGGATTTTTGATTTGGGATCTGGCAATCTTTGATTTAATCCATATTCTTCCAATTTTGTTTAATTTTACACGTAATTTCCTTTTATACTCCAAATTTCATTCAATTGCATTCCTGCCAGATTCAATTGCCAACCTTAACTTTGAGCGCCTTTTACAAGTTGGTCATTGGTCTCTAATTTGTTCAATTGGACCCTCAAATGACCATCAAACTTTTAATTTTCTTTAATTTTACCCTTGATTTCACCAATTTCAGTCCCTGAAGTTGCATGCCTTTTATAAGTTGGTCCTTGGTTTATAAATTATTGAATTAAGTCTCTAATTGCCCATCAAACTACAAATTTTATGCAATAAAGCCCCTAATTTGACCAATTAAACTTTTCAATGTTCAATTTCAGTCCTTAAACTTCAATTTGTTTCAATTAACATCCAAATTAACTCCAAAAGCTAATTTCCCTTGTGATTAAATCTTCAATAAATTTAAATAAACCTTTCAAAATCCAATTGAGTCCTTGAATACCCAAATAAAGCATTTTCACCAATACGGCCATTTGTCAGTTAAAATTGGGTTGCATATTTTGTCATTCTTATATATTTTGGTCTACCAATTTTTACCTGGTGTTTTTTTCTTTATTTTTATATGGTTTTAAAAATGGATAGCAACATATACCCCCTCCTATTTACAATGCGTACGAAGCAAAAATCTCATCAAAGTTTTGTATAGTGAGCTTCTAAAGAAAAAATCTTTACTCAACTTGCTTGGTCATCCAACCACCCGAAGAATGGTCTCATAATCATGAGTGAACCGTCCTTTTTCAAAACCTGGTATATTTATACAGGTGACTTACCCTTTTCAAAAACTGGTTTATTTTTGCAGGCAACCTACCCATTTTCAAAACCTGGTCTATTTTCACGGGCGACCTGCTCATTTCAGAAAATGGTTTATTTTCACGAGCGATCTGCTCGTTCAAAAAACTAGTCTATTTTTATGAGTGACCTACCCATTTCAAAAACTAGTCTATTTTTGTGAGTGGCCTACCCATTTTAAAAACTTGTCTACTTTTACAGGCAACCTGCCCATTTTGCAATTTCAAACTAGGTTCTTCATCAAATCCCTTCAAAACTTTACCAAAACAAAAAAAAAAAAACAAAATGAAATACCCTCTCAATGTTAATTCTTAAAACGAACGTTTGGTTTTGGGTATCCATACTATATGGATAGAATTTCTTGACTTTTGTTCATCCATGTAGATTTCATCGTCTTTCCTCTTGATTGGTGAATCCTATATCAACATTATTTCAAAATTAAGGTTAAATCATATGTCATACATGTTTTTCGAAATATAGGCCCTCTTTATTCATAATCTCTGCTAGGGTTTATAATTTTTGAAGTGGTCATTCTTGCTAGTTTTTCTTCCTAATTTACCTGAGCAAGTCCATGTAAGTTACTTTCAAAGCTTGAGCATTAAGTTGCCTCTTATAGCCTTCACTTTTTTTGTGAGTATTTAGACCATGATGAATATTATCCTAATTAGGAATGAATTAGAAAATCCTTGCCTTATGACAATGTTGTGTGCTTTTTTAAATACTCATGACACATGCTTTGAGTTTTTTTATTTTAGGGTGTTTTCCTCAACAAAGACTTTGCAAGACTTACCTTGTCTTTTTGAAAATTTGAGATTTTTTAATATTATATCAAATAACAATGTTTATGTAACTCTCATGATTCATATTAGTCTTTGAAGAAAGGTATTTCATCACAGCGTTTGGTGTAGGAGATGGCCCATTTTGCATTGGGTTCAAGAAGGATCAAATACTATTTGAAGTCTTGTGTTTGAACATAAATTTGTATTGAATCTAAAAAGATAAGGTGTCGAGCACCCACCTTGATCCTGTGCATGTGTTACTGCTCCCAACTACTTTCATATCCCCTCATCTTCCATTGTACCACCAAAGATACATTTATCATCAACAATGCAACCAACATCAACATTTCATTTCAATTCTCATTTAATCATCATTTTCATTCAAACCATTAGCAAGGAAAATCCTTAACATTCCTTACACATAAATTTTTCATGTTAATAATTATTCTTATCAATCTAAATATTATAACCCTCAATCAATAATAAATTCCATGTAAAGATTAGAGATTGATTAGTCCTAGCTAATTTAGTCCACTAAACCTCGAATATTGTTTGGTGTTTTAATCGTAACTAAAGTTTCAGAACTCTTTTTTTCGTGTGCTTTGTCTCTATAAAAGCTAATACATATGACTGCTACTTTCATGTATGACATAACACCCAGTTTTTCCATCTATATGTCCAAACTCACTCATTACAATAGCATAAGAAATATGTCCGGTACTATATTAGTCTGGACCCTTACTCAGTGTTTTACACATATATGGAGTTATACAACTCCAAATATGTTAAGCCCAGTTCTATTTGAAAGCTACCATCAATACCAATAACCTTTATAAATACACTAACTCCAAATTACATCGTCTTAAGGCTCAAAATTAACAGTTATAATAACACTCAAAATTTGTCCAGTACTATGTCGGTTTGGACGTTTACTCAATATGTTTCTCATATCTGAAGTTACATGATTAGTACTTAAAAGTGCATTTTTATCAAGGTTTTATATCATCATTTTGCACTTGAAGTATCAATAACTCCTTAACTAGAGCATGTTTTATAATAATAAGTCTGATAATATAAGATACCTTTAA
>Ga0307517_10009977_pt1 | contig 13369 bp, 9 predicted proteins | sample 23_EM_MG_FD_194515 | JGI IMG/M metagenome (GOLD analysis project Ga0307517, IMG submission 194515) | Populus trichocarpa ectomycorrhiza microbial communities from riparian zone in the Pacific Northwest, United States - 23_EM | ecosystem: Host-associated > Plants > Roots > Unclassified | place...
AATATCACTAGCATAAGATCAGCAATAGTGCGCGGTGGGCCGGTAGGATCAAGGACAAATTAGCTGGTAATTAGGCAAACAGTGGTGGAGATTACGGGGCAAAATGTTGAATTTAAATGAAGATGCACATTTTATCGAAAGGATAATTTTTTTTTTTTATTTACGTGGGGTGTTCGGGCCAGCTTACGCGCACCACGACTATTCCCCACGGCCCACTGGACATCCTGCAAGTCCAGGAGCAGGTAAGGCATCGCGGGGGTGACAGGCATGCACATAAAGGATCGAACCCGGAACAAGAACGGAACAAGTCACATGATTAACCACAGCAGCTAAACCCTCATGTGCTTTATCGAAAGGATAATTGAAATGCCACCTGCTGGTGGGCTGGCTGTGCGTGAGCAAGAAAAAACTACCAGCTGTGTTGTGGGTCCTTTGGAATCGAGGAAGGTCATCAATCCCACCGTTCCTCTATGTTTGTTGTAAGAAAATTAAGATAGCTTTTTAAAAAATAAAGATATAAATATATTTTGTGAGACGATTTTAAAATGAATTTTTATATTTTTAAAATAACAGTTATAAGGGGACAGGTATTTAGGGATAATATTCATTATTTTTTTATTAATAAAATATATTTATAAAAAACTATTAATTTTAAAATTGTCTAATTAAGACAAGTAAAGATAAAAATAGTTATGATTATAATTTTAAAATCCAACTCAGGAGTCGATCTAGAGCAAAGCTCGGGTGGTTGGGTTGACCTGTAATTTTAAAACCTAACTCGAAGATCAATATGAGGCAAAGTTCGGGTCACTAGTCGAAGCCCGAGTCACGAGTCGATCCAAATTAATGTAAGAATAAAAGTGGTTATTGTCATAATTTTAAAACTCAATTCAGGGGGCAATTTGGAGCAAGACCCGAATACGAGTGGGGTTGACCATCGACCCGGGTCAACATAAAAACAAAAATGGTTATTATTATAGTTTTAAAACCCGATTTGAGAGTTGACAGGTGGTAAAGCCCCGGTCACATTTTAGAAGGGTCAACCCTGATCAACATAAAATAAAAGTAATTATTATCATATTTTTAAAAATTGATTCGTGAGTTAACCTAGGCCAAAGCCTAGGTTACGAATCAAGATGGTCAACTTACTTTGACCCATGTTAATGTAAAAATAAAAGTTGTTATTAACATAGTTTTAAAATTCGACTTGAAAGTCAACCGGGGTAAGACCTAAGTCACAAGTCGGGAGGGTCAACACGGGTTGACATAAGTCAACATATGAATAACAATGATTATTATTATAGTTTTAAAACCCGATTCGGGAGTCGACCCGAAGCAATGTTCAGGTCATGGGTCGGGAGGGTCAACTCGGCTGACCTTACAAAAAAAATTAATTTTTTCTTCAAAAAAGTCAACAAGTTTTTAACCCGAGTTTTATCCTGGTGTGACCTAGGTTGCTAACTGGGTCAAGTCAAGTCAATCATTTCTTTATTTTTTTTAAACTTGGATCAATTTAAGCCCCAAGTCAACCTGTGAAGTTAATCCTGATCTTATAACTAGAGTTATTATAATATTATTAATTCCAACACTCAATAAAAAATAAAATAAAAAAAATATATCGAATTATTATTTTAAATATATAAGTTTGACAATAAAAGTAGAATATGTTTTTTTATATTTTATTTTATCTTGTTTAATATAACCAAACTGGATATAAAGATGATCACTTTATCTTATCTTTCAACATGATTTTATCTCAATTTTTTTTTTAATTTATCTTTTTTGTTTTTATTGTTCATGTCACTTCCCGGGACATCAACTAAATGACATCTAAAAAATTACATAAATTGTCTTTTCTTTTTCTCCCGAAATCTCTTGACGAATATAATGTTAGATCTACATGTCAATGGTCTGTCTAAGGTCGTCCAATTGAAAAAAGACTTTAGTTTTAACGTGTCAAAACTGAATTTAAGAATACTTAACCATGTATATAAGACATAATCCAGTCTAAGACTTAGGCTAAGGGTTAGACAACTCAATCTAAAAAGATTTCAAAAGGATAAAAAATAATATTATTTTAATTTTTTAAAAAGTTGAAATATCATTGTTTTAGAAAAAAATTATTCTAATAAGTCAAACCAGGTTTCGTTTGAATTTTAATTTACCAGATCAATTTCTAAAATAATTTAATATGAAATTCAAGTTTAAATCCTAAATTAATAATGATGAAGCTACTTGAAAAGTAAGTCGATTTTTATAACCATGCACTCAATTATTATAAAAAAAAACACAAGAACTCAAGTCTAAGAAGAATTATCTGTACATCCAATTAATTCCGTTCTTAAAATAAAATAAAATAAAATAAAGGAAGTAAGAAATTACAAGGCAACTTGTTTAGACTTTGTCGAGTCAATCTACCAACGTTAAAGCAAAGACAAGTAGTCCAAAGCGAAGACTAAACTGCTCAGTCCGGGTCCAAATTGTTGAAGAAATTATTAATGGGCCTGTTTATGGGCCGACATCTTCACTATGAAAAATCTACTCGACAATTGTTTTTCGAAAAATCAAAGATAAATGCACGATGATATCATCATTTTTTTTTACGAATACATTTAGTATTGATTATTTTAATAGCAGTTATTTTTAAAAAAATTATTTAAAAATATATGAAATTAATATTTTTTTTAATATTAATATATTAAAACAATCAAAATACATAAAAAAAAATTAATTTGAACAAAAACAAAATTCAAATTTATGCAAAAACAAACACTTGGCACCGCAAAAACACATCAAATTTCTGCAAAAGAATAATTTAAACCTACATGGACAATTTAATTATTCGTCATACATAATGGACTGATTTATTCTCTTTGAAACAATACAGGGACTAACTTATACTTAACTCAATGCTACAGAACAGTGAAGACACTGTTAACAAAAACCCACAACCCCGACTTCAAGTGGATAAGGAACAGCAAGAGTCGGTGAGCCAGGTAAAATCTTTAGTTTCAGTTCGGAGAAAACTAGAAATGGAGGAGCAATGGAGGCTGTATGAAGCTTATAATGAGCTACATGGGTTAGCACAGGAACTGAAGACTCCATTCGACGCACCGGCTGTGTTAGTGGTGGGCCACCAAACCGATGGAAAGAGTGCACTGGTGGAAGGTCTAATGGGCTTTCAATTCAACCATGTCGGCGGTGGCACCAAGACTCGTCGCCCCATTACTCTCCATATGAAATATGATCCTGAATGTGAGGTCCCTACTTGCCATCTTGTCTCTGATGATGACCCCTCTTTTGCTCAGGAGAAATCCCTCCATGAAATTCAGGTTTGCTTTAACTTTGATTTGATTGTTCGCTGCAAAAGTTTTTTTTTTCGAATTTTCGTTTTGATGGAGGATGGAATCATATTCTCCAGGCATACATCGAGTATGAAAACATGAGGTTAGAGAAGGAGTCGTTTCAATTTTCAGCTAAGGAGATAATTATAAGGGTGGAATACAAGCATTGCCCTAATCTTACTATTATAGATACTCCTGGACTTATTGCTCCTGCACCGGGCCGGAAAAATCAAGCATTACAGGTCCGAAAAAGGAATTTAATGATTTAGCGTTGTGATTGTGAATTTTGATTTTTGATTCTGAATTTTTAATGTTTTATATTTGTTTATTCAGAGTCAAGCTCATGCGGTGGAGTCGCTTGTGAGAGCGAAAATGCAGCATAAAGAATTCATTATATTGTGTCTTGAAGATTGTAGTGACTGGAGTAATGCAACTACTCGGAGAGTTGTAATGCAAGTATGTTTCTTTTGATCACTTGAGTGTGTTAAGCTTTTTGTTGGATTCGCATTGTAGGGTGGATAATTTGAGAACCTTTTTGGAAACTTCTCATTAAGGAACTATACGGGCTTCTTTTCATAGGACAGTGGGAGTGATCTTACTTGAGATAGCAACTGGGGTGAATATTAGGATAATCTTTGAATAGCATCAAAGCCAACATGTGTTTGCTTCTCCCAAGTTTTGTTTTTGATAAATCTCTATACTCGGGAAGAATATTTTGGCTGTTTTTATCCTTAACAACCGGATTGGAGTTTTGAGTTTTTTTGATTCATAGTGATTCAAAGTCTGTCTCAGGAATGAATGATTGCTTGTAAATCTTTACTGCTATTTGTAAACCATCAATTCTTTTTTGATTGCTTACAGATTGATCCTGAGCTCTCAAGGACTATTGTTGTCTCAACAAAGCTTGACACTAGAATACCTCAGTTTGCTCGCGCATCTGATGTTGAAGTGTTCCTTTCACCACCAGCGCATACACTTGATGGTTTCATATTAGGTGACTCTCCCTTCTTCACATCAGTTCCTTCTGGAAGAGTTGGTTCTGGCCATGATTCAGTTTATAGCTCCAATGATGAATTTAAGCAGGTTTGAATCTCCAACCATCAAATTAATATTGGCTCAATGAAGTAGATCGGGAACTTTTACAACTGCAACGTGCTCCTTGTTATATGATCAATATTTAATCTATCATTCAAATTCATAATTCTGCGTTCCTCTAAACTTAAGTTGTAAAGTTGCAGCTATATCATAGATGAATAGTGATGCAGCCTAGGGATTTAACTGTGACTTTGGTGAATATTTAGGGCAAATCTGTAATTTCAATAGATTTCCTACTAAAGATGCATTCAGGAAATATCAAGCGTGTTTTTATTAAGAAGATTTAGATTTCTTATTTATGTTTCCATTTGCTAGTTAAAACTGGAGCATTATGCTATTTAGTAATCTTAGTCTAATTTGGATTAGGAATAACTCAAGCCTACACATATGCTTGTAGCTTATCAATTTCAGTATGATGAAGTTTATTATAAATAAAATGCATCCTTAGCTTTATATGTTGTGAAAATGTGATGTTTCCATTAAGTAGTGATTCCCCTATGTGTGATGGTTTGATTTTTATGCGAGTGATTCGTTGAACTATTAGTGTGAGGCTAATCTACCTAACTTCTTTTATTTGCATAACTCTCAGCCCTATGTTTTCAATTTCTAAGCAACAATAAACTTTCGCCAGACTTTTCCTGCATCCTGTAGTTATCTGAAAAGGCTGAGTTAAGTTCTTGTGCATCAAATGTTGCTCGGACCATACACACCATGAAATGTTCATGTTTCATGTTAGAAATTGCATATCTTATTTGCTTGATGCTGATGGTTGTCAAAATCTCATGAACCTGGTGCTCTTAAATTACAATTGTTAGAGCCAATAAAGTTAACAATACATTGCATCTTTGGAATTAATTTTGATAAAACTAGAGTCATTTAACAAGAAGTTCATGTATGTTGTTGTTCCTGTAGTGTAGCTAAACAAGGAGGCTTTATTTAGTGCAAATATTAGATGCACACAACTGTAATATTGTAACTCCTATTTTATGTTATACAGTTAGAGGGTTGTTTTATCCAGCATTATTCTGTTGCAAAATTTGTTAATCAAACTACATGCAGGCCATATCCTTGAGAGAGGTGGAAGACATTGCATCTTTGGAGGAAAAGCTGTGCCGTCCATTATCAATGCAAGAAAGAAATAGAATAGGTGTTAGCAAATTAAGGTCCTTTTTGGAAGAATTGCTACAGAAGAGGTATAGCTTATATATAAATATATATTATCTTTTTGCATAAGTTCTGATCACGATAAGTGTCCACGCTAACCAGCTATCTACCATGACTAAAATTTGAGAATTTATGTTCCTGTCAGGTATATGGATAGTGTTCCATTGATCATTCCGCTTCTTGAAAAGGAGTATCGCACTGCAACAAGAAAGCTGAATGAAATAAACAAAGAACTCAGGTTTGTTGTTGAAGTTATAACAAAGGTTGTTTTGAGGCAATAGGGGTCTAACCTATAGCCTTTTCATTTTTTAGTTTCTGATAAACTTGGTTAGGGGCTTGAGTACTTTCATGTTTACCTCCTGTTTTCATTGTGATGGGTATCTTTTAACTTCTTTCCTTGCCACTAGTTACTTTACCATATTCTTTGTTAAGTATGCAGCACTTTGGATGAAGTAAAATTGAAGGAGAAAGGGAGAAAATTTCACGATCTGTTCATAACCAAGGTTTCTATCAACTTTCACCTTTTGTCAATATTTTAACATCTCTTCTAGCCTATTAAGTGGTTCCTTGACGTAGAGCAATGTATATATAATCACACTGACACCGATACTCCACCACCACCCACAGTTACTGATGATTCTCAATAGTTTTTTCCTATGCTTTTGACTCATTTATGCGTTCTAACTAAATCTTTACATGTTCAGCTGTCATTGTTGTTGAAAGGGACAGTTGTTGCTCCTCCAGATAAGTTTGGTAAATCATTTGATTGATATTGCACACCACAGACAACTTTACCATTGTTTAAATATTATTTTATTATCTTCTCCTCTAGCATGAATTAGTTGAATATTATGTCACATGGTTCCAGTATTAGATCTGTCTTATTAGTAGATCCAAGGCTCTCCAAAAATTGAGAAAAGTCGTTTGTAGCTTAACGCTACTCAAATTTTAAGGATATGCTTGATAGAGGGCTCTAAGGCAGTGAAAAAATCACTAGTAAACGTTTTCACCGTATTCTTTAGTTTTGCAAGCCAAACATTCAATAGATAATAATAAAAATGGGCAACATTTTGTCCCAAACCGTCATCCCAAGGGTACTGTGGCCCTCCCATTTTCATTTATCAATGTCGTGAATTCCACCAATATTGTTTGTTTTAATCTGTGAGTCCCATCATTATCCTTCATTTACATTCTTAACTTTCCACATCCACCAAATATCATCCCTCATAAAAAAGTTATACACTATTATGTTTGTGCCATGACATTTACTCCTGTGATTTTTCAGCCCCCATTTTCTCACCTTGAATCAAATGAAGCTTTATATGAGTGGACTTAAAAGGGAAAGGATCTGAGTGGACTTAAAAGGGAAAGGATCCATGTAGCATTTCAACTAGTTTTTGGTAGAGGTCAAGAATTGCTTTGTTACATTGTCACCACTAAAAGAAACGAACTTGCTATCTTTGAACTCCCATCTAGTTTAAGTTTTAGGCCAAATTGTAAAAAGACTGGACTTTATTTTGAAGTCCCCTTGAACTAAAAAAAAATCCCCAGAATTGAAGCCTCAAAGCAAAATGTCATTGCAATGTGATCCAATTGTTAGAAAAATGTGGTATTTTGTCAATTTTGACCTCCTTCAACTTTTAAAAAGGGCCCCACATAACCCATAATCGGAGGATGTCAAAATCAACAGAAACTTACATTTTACTAATGGTCGGACCAAACTGCAATAGGGTCTTAGTACAAGGCTTAAATTTTTGTGGTTTTTCAGTTCAGAGGAGCTTTAAGAATTGCTAAACTTCAGGGTTTTTTTTTATATATATATAATTTGGCCCAATTTTTATGATTGTCTTACTATTTTAATATGCCAGTAAACTCAGTGTTGTAGTGTTTATTGCAGGCGAAACACTGCAAGATGAGAGAAGTAATGGAGGGGCATTTGTTGGCACCGATGGTCTTCAATTCCCACTCAAGCTAATACCTGTAAGCTGTATATGTTATATTTTTGTCAACAATTTCTTTATGCCTTTGTAGTAGGTGTGTATGATTTTCCAATGTCATTATAAAGCATTCTCATTGCTTTACTGAGAGGAAAATAGGAAATGCTACCATAATGGTGTGTGACAATGAGATGATTGAGGTTTTTGTGGACTGTAAGGCTAGAGAACTCTTAAGAGGGTGCTTGGTTGGAAGGGCGTGGGCATTTGATTCTCAACCACTAAATATACCGAGAGTGAGGTGGTGCGCTGTGAAACAACGGAAATCATGGGCTACATGTCACTGATTTCATTGATGGCTGTTCAAAACAAAGGTTTGGCAAAACTTGGGTTGATGGGATTGAGTGCTGTTTCTTCCAAATCATTCCTTTCTCTCCTTGCCTTTACTTTAAATATAATTGTTTTTCTCTCTTGCCAATTGTCTTGGTAAGTTAGGGTTTTCATTTTTGCTGGTGGGTGCTTAATTTGGGGAACAAACTCTTTGATTTTATGGGTAAAGTAGGTGGTTCTGCATAAGGTAGATGACATGGTCCTCTACTAGCACTTTTTGTAGGCTTTGGGAATGAGAGAAACCATATTATCTTATGGACATATGTGTGGTCTTGGTGATTTGGATAATTTAGTGCAATGCAATTTCTGAATCTTCAAGAACTACTCTCTTTTATAGCAATTCTCGTGGACCATTTTTTTTTTTTGGACATCTTTATTGTGTTTTGCTTATGGAACTTCCCCATGAGTGTCTTTAGTGGATCTACAATGAGATCAGATTGCCTGTTATATGATTTTGAGTCTTTCTTTAATTTCTTCTTTTTATTTCTTCTGTATTCTTTACTCCTGCAATTTTCCTTCTTCCCTCCTTTTGTGAATTCATTTCAAAGATTCTCATTGCCTTCTGCAAATGTCGCGTTACGCGTAGCTCCTAGACTTCCAAGCTCAATGCTGGGATGTTTTTCTTTTCCTCCTCTTTCAAGTCATTGAGTGTCTTAAGGTTTTCTTGTCTGTTTCTCTCTGTAAGTTGCATTCCATATTTGTTTGGCCTATATTGACTAGTCAAGTCTACTTGATATGAGGAGATTTTTCTTGTGACTAGTATTAGCACAAAGAAAAAAGGTGTTAGCCAATTACCACAACCAACTAATATAAAATACTGGACAGTTCAATAATCTCCATGGAAGGATGACATTTTTGCAATTTACATGTAGAATGCAGGGATGCGTCTTTATGGGGGTGCACAATATCATCGTGCAATGGCTGAATTCCGTTTTGTTGTTGGGGGAAACAAATGCCCTCAAATTACACGTGAAGAAATTGTGAATGCATGTGGAGTTGAAGATATCCATGACGGAACTAACTACTCTAGGTATCCTTGAGATTTGATTGAACAGCTACCAATGCTTTCTGAGATGGGAAACATTTTTTTCTTTCAGTTATCTGATCTCCCTTTTCTCTACAATTTTGTGGATCAGGACGGCTTGTGTAATAGCTGTAGCCAAGGCTCGTGATACATTTGAACCTTTTCTTCATCAGGTGAGCTGATGTTTGCTCTTGTTTACCCCTCTAGGTGGCAGTACATGTAATTTATTGTTACAAATGATTTATACGACCAATTTTGGGATTATACCAAATCCTTTTCTTTTGCTGCTTTTAAGTGCATCCTATCTGTTTTGAGGTGCAGCCTAGAGATTAGATAACCAGCTGAATGCAACTTCCCTGTCAACTTGTTCTGCATCTTCTTTAAACCTTGCAATGCAAATTTTGAGCAAAAACACCAGGGTTGCATTACAGGCCATGTCCAAGCAAAAGCCTGCTTCTAAAGAAGCATGTCTCTTGACAGGGAAACTTTATCCGCTTGATGCTTTCAAGTTGTCAACAAAAGTTTTAACTGAAATTCTGGCATTCCTAGAGCCTCCTCTTGTGTTCTACCCTTCATGTTCCTGGCATGCCTCCCCTGTTGCTTAAGGAACAAATAATTGATTGAACATATTTCAATTTAAGATATTTATGCTAAATGTATCTCATGATAATGTCAGTGATTATCTCATAATTTTAGAAACATAATTTTGGAAAACAGGTTGTGATATGTTAGGGATTGTAGAGTTATGGTCCCACTCAAGCAGAATTCTATAAGGGGAGTACAAGAAAATATACTTCGAAGTTACTAGAGTGTTAATGAATTATGAAATACCAATCAATTTCTTACAAAAGAACGATTCATGTTATATCATGTTCTTAATGATAAATCTGTCCAATTATGAAATCCCAAACAATTTCTTGCAAAAGAATGATTTGTGTTCTATCATGTTCTTAATGATAAAACTGTCCCGTTTTCTTAATCATTGGGAGAATGTTGAGCTTTTCAGAAAATTCTGGTTGCTTGTCTTATTGTCATTGACTTTTTTCCTATCATGCCATCTTTTCAGAAGCTTTAGAGAAGTGAGCAGTATGATGCTTACGCTCTTCATCTTTTACTGATAAACAGGACGGGATTATGCAATAGTGTTTTAGAATCTCACTCATGTAATTAATTTTAATTTGATTTACTCGCATGACTTTCAATCAATATATTGGTCATTCTGCCATTATGATTTTTGTGAACATAAATTTTGGACTATGAATGTAGTAGTCCTGTTTTTGGTTTGCTTCATGCTATATGTTGCAAAATTTGGACACTTCTTCTCCTGGTATAGTTGAATTTGTACTTCAAAACTAATAACTATCCTCCTTTGGTACAGTTAGGTTGTAGGCTCTTGTATGTCTTAAAGAGATTACTTCCAATCTCGGTCTATCTTCTTCAGGTGCAGGTTCTATTTTGGTCCTTTTCCTTTATATCTGTAGGACCTTTGAATAGTTGTGTTATTCATTCATTTATCTCATACCTGAAATTGTTTGTAACAGAAAGATGGTGAGTATCTAAGTGGTCATGATGTATTCCTCAAGCGTGTTGATTCCGCCTTCAGCAACTTCGCTGAATCTACAGAAAGGGCATGCCGTGAAAAGTATTCTTCTTGTTCCTTACACCAGTTATTTTATTTTTATGATTTTTTAAGGAGAAAAAAAACTGCCAACTTTGGATTTAGTTCTCTGAGATATTTTTCTACCATGGAGGGCTGAAGGCAAGTGAGTGCATCAAAATTCAAATTTCCCAATGTACGACTGCCTAAGGAGCACCATCACATAGATATGGATAAGCATGCAAACTGCATCAAATAAGAGAGAATAGTATACAAACAAGATTTTTTCAAAACAACACTTGGATAAATCCATGATTTACCTAGGCAAAAAGTGACACTTAATAGCTGGTGTTCAACAGAGTTTATCAGTCTCGTGCAAAATTCTTCCTAAACAAATCGTAACTTGCACTCATACTTGCCGTTTTTGTTTAATATTTGCTGCAGATGCATGGAGGACTTAGAAAGCACCACACGTTATGTAACATGGTCCCTCCACAATAAGGTTAGTCATAGTTGATTAACAAGGGATGCTTATGAAATCAATAGATTCCTAATTATCACTTTTGTCATGACTCTTTAATTTGATAAGCATCATGCTTTGCATAATAGTGCTATTGTTAATAATGGCTGTAACTGCTCCTTCAGAAGCCTGCAAAGTAACTACTTTGGCATCTATAATGATTACGTTGGCATAAAACTTTCCATCCACTCTTAAGATACATGAACTTGTGGATGTGCTATTCAGATTATTTGTGGTTTAAGTTCTTATTTTTTATGTTCCATATATAGAACCGGGCTGGGTTACGCCAATTCTTAGACTCCTTTGGTGGAACAGAGCAGTCTGCTATGGGAGTTAATCCTATATCTGCTAGTCTGGAGTCATCCATGGTTTCAGTTGCCAATGAGAAGCATGACAATAGACCAAAGGCTGATGTCAAACTCAGTCATTTGGCTTCAGGCACTGACTCATGCTCTGCAGTTCAGACAACAGAAACACGCCTTGCAGATCTTCTAGACAAAACCCTTTGGAATCGGAGACTTGCCCCTTCATCTGAAAGAATTGTTTATGGTCTAGTTCAACAGATATTCCATGGCATAAGAGAGTATTTCTTAGCCTCTGCTGAGTTGAAGGTTTGGCATCCTCTCCATAAGAGAGTATTTCTTAGCTTTTTTTGTGTGAGCTTTTCACAGTTTGCATGTGTCCTCTGCAGTTCAACTGTTTTCTTTTGATGCCGGTTGTAGACAAGTTGCCAGCACTTCTTCTGCAGGACCTAGAATCAGCATTTGTAGATGATTTAGATAACGTTTTTGACATCACCAACTTGCGACACTCTTTCAGCCAACGGAAGCTAGAAACAGAGATGGACCTTAAAAGGGTTTTTATTTTCTTTATTTCCATTTCTTTTTTTGATCCTTTCTGTTGGAAATCTGTTAATCCTGGCATTCTCTAGTTTGCTTGTTAACTAAATGACTCTTTTTTTGCAGATCAAGAGGCTCAAAGAGAAATTTAGGCTGATAAATGAGCAGCTTACTTTGCATCAACTCAAGGCCGTCTCCATTGAATGAGCCCTATACCAGAGTGACACTTGAAAGGTTTAAAGCAGTTGTGGATGCATGAGCTAATCAAGCTATCTGCACCCTTTTTCCTTTCATTCTGAACCCATTTTATTACCATTACTTTACTGCTTTAGTCTTGTTCTGCACGATGATGTTCTGAGCGTGATCTCATTATAACCATAGAAGATATGATGCAAAATTCTCTGTTCAAGATTTCAAATTAGTGTGTATTGTAATCCAACATATCTTGTGTCGTAGTCTTTTGTTTTGTTGTTGATTGATGACAATAAGAGAATTTATCCTAATTACTTTATTCTTTTTCCCATGTTTCGATGACTAACTCAAACCTTTCAATATCAAGATGACTAATAAGTTCATTCTTCTTTCTTTCTTTCATGTGGCTTGAACCTGATCATGCCCCCCAGGGGTGGGGATGGCAATCTCTCTCAGCTTTGAGTCAATGCATTGAGTTTATCCATTAGAATTGTTGGAGTATTAGCTCAAGTAGGCAGTGAGTGCACCTCTAGTTATTTTCTTGTCCAGATTGAAGTGGGCCAAGAAAAGTAGATTCGTTCTGGATCAACCAAATCTCTTGATGAAGGATTGAAACTCTAACGAACAAGTAGTCGAAAGTGATTCTAAAATGGACCTGCTGTCCAATTCCATTCCAAATTGTTCTTCATATATATATATATAACTATGGTTAAAAAAAACCTGAAATGATATTATTTAAGAATTCTCTTTTTTTTTTCCTTAAAAAAAGGGAGAAAAAACAGAGCTAGAAGTGAAACTTTACCTGGATTTGTAACGCCATCATAAATTCTCTCATCTGGAAACTTGAGCGAGCAACCCCCTCTCCCTCCATCATCTCCTTCGATGGGTCAACAACAACAGATAATTAATCCAATCAGCCATCAATTCATCTACCTCCATCATCTCCTTCGATGGGTCAACAACAACAGATAATTAATCCAATCAGCCATCAATTCATGGTGCTAGTTGGCCCCACCAGGAAAGTGAGAACACATAAAACCATCACCATGGGATGGGAAGCTGCATAGCAGCCAGCAGTGACGACATGAAGGCACAGCCCATAATGGACAGTACATAGCTTGATGACAACACAGAGGTCTTTAACTCTTTGAAAACACACACTCTAACGCGTTCTCTTTAAGGAACAAGAACTCAATGCTTGCCTGTCCTCCACAGTGTGTCAGGGAGCGAGGCCACGTTTACAACCATGACAGCTCAAGTCTAGTTAATT
>Ga0307517_10009978_pt1 | contig 13369 bp, 11 predicted proteins | sample 23_EM_MG_FD_194515 | JGI IMG/M metagenome (GOLD analysis project Ga0307517, IMG submission 194515) | Populus trichocarpa ectomycorrhiza microbial communities from riparian zone in the Pacific Northwest, United States - 23_EM | ecosystem: Host-associated > Plants > Roots > Unclassified | place...
TTCTCGCATGGAGGATAATCTTGAAGGCAGCTAGTTACAGCAATCACTGCTTTCTTTACAGCCACAGTGCTACTGCCTGTAATCTTTTTTTTTTTTTTTCATACACCAATTTTTTCAAATTTCATTTCAGATAATATAAAAGATTTTATTTTTCTTAAACTATGATGTAAAAAATTATATTTCTCTCCTACAAAAACACAAAATTTATCATGAATTATTATAGGACAAATCTGTAGGAAAAGAAAAGGAAGAATTAAACCTGAATTAATTGATCTTCCTTCAAACCGCATAGTGGAGCCGGGAGAATCCAGATATGGGCCCCACTAGTTCTCTTCATTCTCTTGATATTCCTGCCTTCTCTACCCACAACGGCACCAATCTGCGACGTATTGGCCAAAAGTCCACAATAACCCTCGTACTCACCACCATCCTTCTTCCCATCCACCCTCCACATCCTCTCTAAAACCCTAACCACCGCCTCCTGCGCTCCAGACACTTCCACCGTCTCACCTTCACCCACCGCGATTTTCTTCTCTGGGGACGCGGACCCCACCACCACTATCACCCGGTGCTCCGATCCCTTCACCGCCTCCTCGCAGTGAACAAGGCAACCGGCTTCAAGCCAGATTGGGGATATTACGGAGCTGGAGTGGCTGATGAGACCACCGATTTTCGAAACATGACAGACTACTCGGAATGCAACCTGACCCGGTTGGAGCTCGATCAACGGCTGTCGTGGAGGACCCTTGTGACGGTAATGCTTCTGCTGCTGCTGCTGCTGCATTGAGTGGAGAAGAGGAAAAGGAGCGGAATCTTTTTCAGAGTATTAGTTGCACGGAACTAATTATTAGAACCTCCTTCCGTGGCAAAAGTGGCGTGACTACGAGGGTGATTGTTTTTGTAGTAGAAAGTGTGGTGCAGTATCACCACAATAATTTGGTAAAATATCAAAACACAGGTTTAAGAAAGTGGGATTCATGTCACAACGCGGTCCAACCACAAGTTAATCAAAAGCATGCTTCACCTACTTTTAAAATTCTTGTGCAAAAAGTAATTGAAGCCAGCCACGAGTTTTTAATCAAAAAGCATGCTTCTAGATCTGCTTTTAAAATTCCTGTGTAAAAAGTACTTGAAGATAGAAGACGTTTTTTTTTTTTCTCTTCTTTTTGTTGATCACAATATCTCTCTATCCTCTCTTCCCTGCTCTCGTGGGAATCCATTAAAACAGTTATTCTCATCGTCCACTTTTCTTAACCTCTTCATTGATCTCCTTCTCTTTTTGAACGACCTCTATTTATTTCGTTTTTTAAAGCCACAAACATTGCGAAACCCACAAACCATCACCGGAATTACACAAACCACCATCAACAACCAAGATTTACAGAAATCACCGCCAAATATGTTTTTTTTAAGTCTTGTAATTCCTTTTTTCGTGTACGGCCGAGTGTTTTCAGCAAAAAAATCTAGGTAATTTCCTTTTTTAATATTTCTTTAATTTCAACCGTGCTTACTCTTAAAAATATATAGCATATAATCAGATCTTGTTCACTTTTGAAACTGTATCCCTATTTATTGCTGCAGGAATCGTTGATCTGCTATTGATAATTCTTATAAACACTCATGGTTATAATCCTTTTCTTCCTCGGTTGCATTACTTAGGAGATTGGTAACTTTACTGATTTTGATTTCATAAATTAAATGGATAGAGGTTTAAAATGTAGTTTTGATTATTTTGAGTTCAAAAAAAATATATAAATGGATGAAATGATATAAATGCATAGATTGTCTAAGTTCTAGATAATCAATCTCTCGTATATTAAAGATTACTCGAAGAATATAAACTGGTAATATAGAAAAAATAATGGATATCCAAATAAATATAAATATTTAGTTACATATATAAAGATAATGGATATAACTTGCTAGAATTTCATCGGTAAGAACAATCAAAAAATCAAGATGAAGCATTCAATCATGCTTGTATGATAGAATGTATATTTAGAGTGTGGAAAAATAGGTGGAAAACTTTGTAAAATATGCTTGTATATCTTAAATTGTAATGGTATTAAAGATACTACATAACCGATGTCATTTCATGTTCGTAAAGCCATGAATGCTAGAGATTTTTTGAATTGATTATGTTTGTGATAAGATTACAACTAGTTTAATAAAATAATAAAAATATGATTGTAATGTCCAATTATTGTAGTTATGATGTATTAATAATCTAATATATATTAATATAATTGCAAACTAATAAATTAGTACAAGTTTTTTAAAAATATTTTACTAACAACATCATTTTCAACCACAATTTTAATCAAAAAAATTTAAAATTGTTTTTTATTCAATAACAATTTCAACTACAATCTTAACCAGATACATAATTTAATCCAACCAACTACAAATAAAAATAATTTTTCTTAATTAATTTTTTTCTAAATCATAAAAACTATCGCAATATTAAATACCCTCTAAAACTCAACTCAAGTGGTCTTCTCCAAGCATATGAAAATTTTTAAAAAATTTTATGTTAAGCCTCTCGTTCAGCCTCTCTTGATCCTAAATTTTTTTAAGAAATTTTGCGTAATTCTAATCTGAATTGAATCTTGTAAAAATATTTCAGTTTGGTTTTATATATTTAATTTTTAACATTTTTATGAGATTTTATAATTTAATTTTTTTTGTTTTTTTATTTTGTAAAAATAAAAGTTGAAAGAAAAAAAATAAATTGGTTTTTCAATTTATTTGGTTTTTAAACCAAATAAATCAAAAATCAAACAAGCAGACAGTTTGTTTAATTTTTTTTTTATTATTAACATGGATATCTGGACCAGTTGGTTCAATTTTGCTCTACCTTCATGTTTCAAGCCAGACCGATCAAGAAGTTTCGGATTTGACAAAAAATATGCTACTTGAGAGAGAAAAAAAATTCTACCCAAGCCTCGTTAGGGAAAACAAATTCTCTTAAAAATCAAATTTCATGAAAAAATAACTATTTTAAATGTTTGGTTGGACCATTTTTATGATGCAGAAAAAAAATATAAAAACACTATTTTTTTTGTCCATGTTATCCTATTTTTATAATAGAAAGGGTAAGAACTACTATGAAGAGTTTGGTTTATCCGTTTTTATTACAAATGCTTGTTACATATTCAGTGGTAGACAAATAAATACCTAGCACTTGGATTAATAATGAGAAACAACCTCCGAAGACACTTGTCAAATATTTATCCTAATGTCAACATGGGGACACCATCTACCTTCACTTGTCTTCCGTGCACTTCCTTTCTTCCAGAATTTGCTTGGAGAAATCGTCTTGCTTTGCCAGGGTAGCCTTGCCTTGCCAGGGGAATATGGGGAGTCCACAGAAGCCAAAGATTATCATGTGACCTGCACAACGTTTTTTATTTAATTAATGAATCGCGTGTGTAACTTGGACAGTGCGTCATTGTCCATTGGACAATTGAATCCAACTCATTCTTGTACAAGAGTGGTATAGGCATGAATGTCTCTCCCAATGTTGGCGAAGAGCTTCAATTAGAATATGTATTGATATTTCCTACAAATTGAACTACACGGATATATTGTAGACTACTTACATAAGTTATTTACTTGATGGAGAGGTTAGCTTATTTTCCTCGGTGTCATGTTTTAATGCCGCATCCCCACCCATCAATTCCTGAAAACCTTCAACCTTCACCGGTGGAGCCCTCACCATACCCATGTTCCTGCATGCAAATCATAGTGTCTTAGAAGTCCAGCAAGCATAACAAGTCTAGCAAAATTTGTTCTCCTTACGATGTTTGCATTTGGGGAACTTGGAGGGATGCCAACTGCCTGAGCTGATTGTTAGGCTGAGCGTGGAGATTTGACATTGCAGCAATTTGTTGATGCCGCATCTGCATCTGTGGCTGTCTGGAATGGAAAGCATTGACGGCATTATTATCCAACGGCAATTCCGGTGGGTTTTCAACCTTTACTTGTACCAAAGGCTTGTCCTTGTCCACGTCCATACCAGGGCGAGGAGTGGATGTGTGGCGCCTACGCAATCTCTCAAAATGCTGCTGCTGCTGCTGAAATGTTAAATTTTGGGAATGAACCATTGGCTGCATCTGTGGATGCATTTGTCTTGGGATCTGTAGCTTCATCATAGATCAAAACCCAGTTATCAACTTATCATAACATTGTTACAGAAATATGATGAAATGTGACGGTCAACACAAAAAAGCTTTTAGAGCCCACAGGTACTGTAGATAGTAAAGGGTATCCATCCTAATGCTCTCCACACATTCCCCATGGGCAGGGTTACATGGCAACTTTCTCCAATAACCATCTCAAAATACAGTTGAGGCTAGGAGGTGAATGCTATTCAAGTGTTGGAACTTTAAGAACCACGGGAGCTTATATGAAAAATTGGAAGCCCAGCTAGTCAAAAACTGGAGTTCAATCATGAAGTACTAGGAAATAACCGAACATGTCTGCATGAAAGCTCACAAGGACCCTTCTCTTTTGAGGACAACCTTGGTGTAAGGATATTTTTTCAAACCAAAAGAAATTGAAAAGAGCCGTTTCCTTTAATGTGCTAAGCTTCACGTGATCAAATTTATGCCAGAAGGAAAAGTTCCAGCTACAATTTGAATCAGTTTCTCCAACCCAAGAACCCCGAGACCAAAAGGAATAAATTAGCAGAAAGGTCAGAACTGGGAAAATGCATCACAATACAAAGATATTGATGTATATTGCATACTTGCTGAGGTAGTCGAAGAAGATTCTGGTGCTGAGAATGAAATTGTGACTGGATTCCGTGTGCTTGTTGGTGGGTTGGTTCTGCAGTATTTCTAGCACCTTCCTTAACAATCTTCATCAAGTGGACCAAATTACTTGCAGCAAAAGGGAAAATGTTAGACAATGGATATAATAGAAAATGAATAGTACAAAAAACCAAGTTTATAAAGAAGGAAAATCAGAAGTACTTAAAACAGACAGAATCATTGGGTTGGAAAGGGGGTAGTTATTACATATAATGGGCTGATAGAAAATCAATAGTACCATGAAAATGCAAGGTGGGGTTACTAGATAAGGCAACAGAACAATTAATCACCACTGAGTCTTCATGCAATTAAATGCAAACAAGCCTAAATCCTAGGGTTAATACAAACACTACTATGCCACGATAATGAAAAATATCAAAACACTAACACACCACACATTGCAGTATATGCCAGACAATAGCTGAACAGTCTAACATTAAAAGAATGTGAGGAAAGACTCATTGATTCAGGGGGTTAAATGATAATGATACCTCATCCATATAAAATCACCAAGACTAATAGCAGTAATTCAAGACTTTATAGAGATGATTAGATGAACAGGGTTTTGGGTTTTCTGGCTGAGTAAAAGACGCAACAAAACTAATAAAAAGCTACACTATGTAGAAGACCTTGATATAAAACATTGAGGAGGAATTTTGAAGGATATGCAAAGGTAAGCAATGTGATTGCTAAGCTTTATAAAAATACTGGAACTAGAAAAGAAGCTTCCAAAGATCCAAGATAGGTTAGAGATTTCCATTGCATACATTTGATAATTAATAGCATGGAAGTCAAGCATGATGTCTATTTTCCAAAGCTTTCAGATCAAATCAGACATGTAGAAAAGCTTCATTTATCCCCTTCCACCACCACCCTCTTCCCTAAAACAACAAAACAAAATGAAATGAAGGTGCATTTGGTTCATGGAATGCTGCTTTCCTCGGGATAACTACGGGAAATGAGACACCTAAGAGAACCCAAAATATGTCAGACTTTTGTGTCTGGCTGACATAGAAGAATATCATACTCAAACTTGTTCTCTCTTGGAAGCCCTGTAGGTATTTAAGATATATAACTATTACAATGAAGGCCCCTTGCCTTCATAGTTTAAATAGAGAGAAAATATCTGTCATAATGTTAAATTTCAACTCCCAATAGCTCAAAAAATAAGATCTCCCCATTAAGCTGTGGGTAAAGGAAAGTTAAATTTTGAAAACCAGCATTCCTGAAATGAGTCATGCATAATAATAACCTGATTATAATATTCCAGACTCGCCCCTTCTGATTTTGTGAGCCAACCACCCTCTAATGAAAACAAAATTTTGAGGATCAGCTCCACTTCAATCAAATCAAGACAAAGATTGTCCATGCCATAGGCTCAACAGTGAATCAAAATTCAATTGCCACTATCACCCTCTTAAAGGCTCCTCTGAAAAGAATTCCCAACATAATCCAAACACCCTCCCCCACCCTCGACCACCCGACAAAAGAAAAATCAGAAAAACCCAAACCTAAACCATAATAAAGAACTACACATCAGAGTATCTCTCGAACTTCCACCTAGTCTAAAGAAACTTCTTCATTTTATTGACCATTGCATGGAATTCTTAACTTCCATCTTTTTGTTGAGGATGCTTCTGAATGACCTTGCTGGTTTCCCTCATCACCTTCATAGAAGAACTCTTTCACTGGTAGGGGCAGCATCCTTCAATCTGTTGATTTTATTTTCCTTAGTGCGCAAGTTAACAACCTTTCAAATCCCATGTGCAGCATTCACGGTTCAACCATGATTTGAGCATTCTATAACGCTTGCTTCAACTTGAATTTGGTCTACAAACACAAGCTAAAGGTGGATCATGTTGGATATTGGCCAACAAATGTATCATGGTAAAAGGCCAAGCGTCTGACCAAAACATTAGCTGTTGGTCATCAAACCAACTCTATCTGTCATTTGAACTTTCAAAGCCATTGAAGTTCCCTATCAAATATATTCATTTTTCATAATGCATGATCAAAATATTTAAGCATTTGACCCTCACATCGACTTGATATGGGCCCAATAGGTCTTTCAATTTGTTGCTCTGCAATTACTATATGACCAACCTGTGAAGGTCGATAGCAGTTGCATACTCACTAAGTAACCATTCAAAGTAAGGAACAAATGCAGGAAGAAAAGCATTTCCGAAGGCAAAAAACAAAAATGGAAACATACTAAAATGACTGAAATTTTCACAAGAAACACCTTTGGGCTTCACAAATTTTATTTCTCTCCATTTACTATTATACATATAGCTATTATACACAAGTGATTGGGGATTTGTGAATAATCAGAGCTCAAAAAATCCATTATATCATGACATTTTTAAGTTTTCACAGATGAAGTTTTCTTTAAAGTATGGGAGTTAATGTTACATAAAAGTAACTTCTTGAATATTAAAAAAAGTGTGGGAAATGTTGTTAAAAGCTTGCCTTAAGCATTAGGCATTTTGATTAAGAAAAAAAGAATCGGGCATAAGGCTATAGAGCTTAAACACCGGACAAGTCATAAGAAAGGCACTGTCAACTAGGCACACCTTTGGCAAAAAGCACCGGCCATGGGCATAGATGAGAGAAATCCACTAATTTCGTTTTTATAATTTCTAGCCAGGATACAACTTTGTTATGTGTTTGTGCAGTTGCTTTTTGTTGTAGCTTACAATTGTTTCAGTTAGCTGGAAACAAAAGACACATTCAAGAAGTTGGTAATTTTGGAAGACTTCCAAAGGAAAAAAAAAAAAAAAACAGCAAGATGGCATGCAAACTGGGCTACAGCATGACACTTGCCTTTAAAAAGCAGCAGCATGCTGCTAGTTAGAACTTTAAAGGAGGTACATGATGTGGCCTTCTTGTGTCATCACCTTCTTAAAAATAGCAAACTTGCTTCATAAATGTTTATACCAATATACCATGAGTATTAGATAAAATAAATGCACAATTGCATGAGTAACTAAGGGAACGAATGCAGTAAAATGAGCATTTTAAATCCTTTGCAGAAAGACTCAAGTTAAACAAAGTTGCATCTGATAACATTAACATCCTAGAAACTATACTTGATTATTTAGCTTTGTGTTCAAAATATCTCTTGGGAGTTTAGAGAAATGGCATGAAATGAAAGAAGAAGAGAGAAAAAAGAAAAAAAAAACACCATGAAAAATGGTTCAAGGTTTTCAAACTCACCTAAACCCTGCTGTTTGGAGAAACATCTTAAGTAGCTCAACTGCTGAACACTGCTTTCTGTAGCTATCAGCAAGTACTCTCAAGATACGGCCTAGTTTAGAAATATGACACCTGAGCAATTGAGAGAAGACTTCCATGGGAATTTCTGATGCGCCATCAAAACCAACTCTTGTTAGCAAGCAGGCTACTACCTTTTGAGACATCTGCAAAGCTTGCTCTTCACTGAGTTTTTTATGACCTTCAGACCCATTTTTCCCACGATTTAAACTCCCACCTTGTTCCACACTAATACCAAGCCTCTCTATCATTACAGGATTTCTGGTCTGAGGCAATGAATCAAAAGCTCCACGGAACTCTATTTTCTGAATGTCTCGAGCTCTAATTATTGGTGGGATTGCACTATCGGGTACACAGTTGAACATAAACATTGTCTCGGGGAAAAAGACAAAGTCATCATCCACCGAGTGAGACCCATCTAAAACAGAACCAGAACGCATATTTGAAGTGCTTTCTAGATTAGAATTTCCAGAGCCCAAATACTGACATCTTCTTTTGTGCCTAGCAACAAGTCTAAAATAAGTAGACATTTGCTCTGGTGAGCGTTTGTCCGACTCTCTGTCCCCGAATGATAGCCTATATGGCCTTTTAAGTTTACGCTTTTCCATAAACTGAGTATACCATGTTTCTGGCAATTCTTCGTTCTTATACCTCTGACAGCAAATATACAACACGAAATTACTAACACGAAACGAAAGGCGTGAGCCTGAGTTCCTCCTCGTAAAAACAAATTATTACTAGCTCGATTTGACGACATTATTCAATTACGAAACAAAACAAACCTTAGTGGTTGCCCCGACTCCACCCCCTTCTCGTCGTTGATCTTCATCCTCTAGAGTGAAGTACACATCATCACCGTGCAATTGCAAATCTATGAAAAACAAAACAAAAATCAATCAAACCAGTGCGGCTCACTCTCCGAAAATTTTTAAAAGAAAAGAAAAGGGAGTTAAAATTCTGGACTGACAATTTGGATTGAGATTGGAAACTGCAGCAACAGTGTTGGATCTGAGAAAGAGAGAAACGCTGGCTTTATCGAATAAGAGAGCGCGAGCTCGGAGCTGAAGCTGGAAATGGGACTTTGATTTGGAGTCGTCGGTTCGCATGAAGGACTGCCATGAGGCAGGAGAAGAGAGGGAATGAAGGAAATTAGAGTAGAGAGAGTCGCCGAGCCAAGCGCGCCACATACCTAGGGTTTCAAGCTTCCGGGCTAGATCATAACCCAGACCGTCGTCGCCCAGGACTGACATGTTTTGTCTCTGTTTTTTTTTTTTTTTTTCCAGCTTCGAGAATTAAAAAGGAGAACAGGAAGCTGTTGGTTTTGGAATTTTAAGGTGAGACGAGGGGAGAAGGTTGATCATAAGATCATATCGGTCCCTCTATTCTTGATTTCGTACCATTTTATCCCCTTTTTTTTTACTTTACTAGTTTGAGCCTTGTACTTTTAATTTGTGTTATATTTTTTTGTTATTTCTGCCATATAATAACACGTGTTCATAACATAAAGTATATACGGCCACAACAACACATAAAGTACTCTTAGAGGCATGGGCTTTTAAGGAGCTGCGTGACTGGCGGCCTTTTCCACCATGGACCAACTCGTGGCTCAAAACTATAAGAAAAATGGACACGTGTTAAAATAAGTGGGCCAAAGATGAAATTAATTAAACAAAGCCCACGTAAATCCTTAAACTTCAAACCCAAGTTTCTCACCTATTACGCCTTTGTATCTTGTGTCATTCTCCATTTTAAGTTTTTTTTTTTGAAGTATTTTTTAAATTATAAAATTAATTTTTTTATGTTTTTTCAATGATTTTATTGTATTATTATATTTTTAATTAAAAAACACTATCTTGCATCATATTATCAAACAACAATAAATACCTTTGAAGATCTTTCCATGACAGCAATCTCTGATCAAATTTTTGGATGTGAAGATTCAAATTGTGAAGCTTAGGACCATGCATGTCATAGGACGTAATGCTCACAGATGTTGTAGCAAAATATTTTTTTTTTAAATTGTGGAAGATTTTGAGCTTGTACAATATTTCATTTGTTTTGTTTTTCCTCTATTTACCTGTGAAGATTCCAAACAAGAAGCATCAGTTCACATGAACGTGTTTAAAAGTATAATTGCGGTTGTTTTTTAAAATATTTTTTAATCTGTAAGTAACATTTGCGACTGTAATTGTTTTTCCTAAAAAAATAAGGGTTTTTCCTTTTGTTTATAAACAGGGACGGAGCCAGGGGTGGCAAGCAGGATCCCTGCAAAACATTTTAAAATTTTCTATTATTTAATATTTTTAATTTAAATAAATAAGCTTTTTAATAATATATATTATTATATTAATTTTAACTTTCCCTGTAAAATCAACTTTGAGATGCAGAAAATGTATGGACGCATCTTCCTTCACTGTTTAATAAATTTCATTAAAAGTTAGTCTAAATATTTAAACTCGAGAAGTTAAAAGAAAAAAAAAAAAAAGGTTATAATAGTTTATAATGCCCATCGAGAAGAGTCGTCCAGGGCAGATGACAAGTCGTACAGACATCCCCAAGAATCTAAACAAAGCCTGTCTTGTCTGTTTAGTTAGGGCATTCTGTCCTCCATTTTTGGAGCCAAGAGAGCGCGGGAAAACAGAAAACATAGTGAGAGACCGCAGGGCTTGAAGGGGCAACCAAAAACCCAAATCAAGAAAACAATCAGCAAAAACGGGCTTGGATACAAATTCAAAAGCAGGAACAATAAATCAGAAAAAGAAGTCCCAAATTTGACAGGCAAGTATATATATTAAAAAAAAAAACATGAGACGAAAGCTACGGCGTTTTAGAGTATTAGTATATATGTAAATGTCTCAACTCTTTTTTTTTTTTTTTTTTTACTTTTACCTTAATGAAATAGTACATATTAAACTCCGCTTAGGGTTTATCTATATAAAATTTGAATCATAATTTTAGACAGGTTAATTTTTTTTTAATGTCAAAACAACATTGTTTTAAAATTTTAAAAAATATCAATAAATTTTAATATGAATTAACTAGTTAGATGAACTAGATTAATTTAAAATTAATATTTTTTAAGGCCTAGCCTGGATTAGAAGGTGAGTCAACTAGATGTGGAGTCAATCTACCACGCCGTAACAGGTTTAACAACCATGAATGAAACCTGTGATTGCGTGCATGGTCAACTGCTTTGTTTTGTAGTGCTAAGTCAGTAATAGATAATATTAACAAGAAATTACTGGGTGCGGCTAAATTATTATAACCACATTCACATAAAACTATGTACTATAATAGTATTTGTTATTTTTTAAAAATTTCTCCCTTTCAACAATTCAAAATTTTTAATATTTTTTATGTATTTTTTTTTAATATTAGATTGATTTGAGATTCATGCTTCGTAATTTTTAAAAAAAACTTTTATTGAGTTATATACCAATCTCGTTAATTTATTTATTTTTGTAATTTCAACCATAAATATTAGATTTGTTAAGGGTGTGACTTTGTAATTTATTTTCGTTTGCTTTTTATGAATTTATCTCAATCTCATGATTCATGTTATATGTTTAATATGTTAATCCGAGGTTACCCAGGTTGATTTTTTGGATTTTTTTTTCTAGTTTTATCCTTTCAGTATTAGGTTGGTTTGAAATTGAGTTTTATAAAAAAATTTATTTGTTTTTTATGGGGTTATCTCAGTCTCATCATTCGAGTTGTAGTTTTCACAAGTTAACTCTGGTTGACACAATTATTTTTTGAGTTCTTTTTTAATCAAATATTTGTTTTTTAATTTTCTCCGTCAATATTGTATTGATTAGAAATTAATCTTCTTAGTTTATTTAAATTTATTCTTTATAAAGTTATAACAATCATGATCTAAATTGAGAATTTAATAAATTAATAGAGGCCAAGCAAATATCTCATCATCTCAACATTTGAGATAAAAATAGCATCCTATATATCACAATATAAATATTTAAAGAATATGGCATGCAATATTTGTTACCTTTTGACTTCATAATTAATTTTTTTTATTATAAAACATGTGAGAAACATTCGGATATTTTTTAATACTAAAAAATTAGATATGGTACACAACTTAGTACGTGCTAATAATCTAGTAATGGTCTGAAATTTATCAGTTGCAACCATCCATCTATCTATCCAGAATAACTAACCCACAAAGTCACTGGGATCCCCTGAAAACCATCAACTCTCTTGGGCATATATATGGTTGGTGTCCCACCTCGAACACCAACTCCAGTTAACGAGATCGTTGCACAAATACTTACACGATCTTGTTATGTCCGAATCCCTCCTTGAGTTTACCGGAGATAATAATTATAATTGTTTTTTAAAATATTTTTTATTTAAAAATATATTAAAATAATTTTTTTAATTTTTTAAAAAATATTTTTAACATCATTGTATTAAAAAGATAAAAAAACACTAAAACATATTAATTTAAAGCAAAAAAATAAAAAAAATTAATTTTTTTAAAAATTATTTTTAAAACACAAAAAAAAAACAAGGTTTTCCACTACTCTATAGACTATCTTTGAAAAGTCTACGAGAAGGGCCCTGACTTATTTTAAACCTAGTCAATGAAATACTAAAGCATAGGTTTGATTTTGTATTTATAACTATTTTTGGATTTAAAAAAAATATATATTTAATTTGAAAAAAATTAAATTAATATCTTTTTAGTATTTTTTTACAGTTTTAATATGGTAATATAAAAAATAAAAATAAAATTAGTATATTTTTAAGTAAAAGATATTTAATCTGAAAAGAAATTAAATTAATATCTTTTTAGTATTTTTTATGGTTTTAATATAGTAATATAAAAAATAATTTCAATATAAAAGATATTATATTATGTAAGAAAATACCAAACGCACACCAAAAAAGAGAGAGAAACCTTGATTCTGGTATTGTGTGCAGGGGGGGAAATCTTCCCTTCTTCTTCGCTCCTATAGTTTATGCGCGTCAGAGAATTCAGTTAAACGCACTTGTCTAACTGAAGTGACATTGGTGAGGTAGGTGGGTTTGGGTTTATGAAAATTACGTCATCTAAACAAGATTTTCAAGATTAAAAGTCCATTGACAAGGATTAGTTCACCCACTAGTCATGACCTCTCCCACTACTTAGCATTTTTTTTTGTACTTTTGTCACGCTTCCGACAGTGACTTTCTCGATATGACAAGCATCTTCTTCTTTACCGCTTTCCATCCTTTTTTTCCTTTTTTTCAGTATTACTTTTTTTTTTTTCCTTACATTT
>Ga0307517_10009979_pt1 | contig 13369 bp, 8 predicted proteins | sample 23_EM_MG_FD_194515 | JGI IMG/M metagenome (GOLD analysis project Ga0307517, IMG submission 194515) | Populus trichocarpa ectomycorrhiza microbial communities from riparian zone in the Pacific Northwest, United States - 23_EM | ecosystem: Host-associated > Plants > Roots > Unclassified | place...
CACGGGCCCTGAAGTTAACGACCATGTAAGCCTCCAGTGGCCATCATATGAGCAACCACAGGGCTCGAACCTGAGACCACAGAGGGAGCAAACCTCTTGGTCCCAAGCTCTTACCACTGGCCCACCACCTAGATGGTTTAAGCCGTTGTATTTAGTTCTACCGGTCATGGTACCGAATGTTTTTTTTATATATTCTTATTTGACATAACATTCATAAATTATACATCAAATATAATTTTAGTTTATTACAAAAATAGATAGGTCCATGGCTTATATTAAATAATACTAATTACATTCATAAATTTATTTTGATTAAACAAATATATGGAACAATGAGAATTCATAGTAATTCAATAATATTTATATAATCACAAAACACAACACCTACTTATATGATTTTGCTTTATGATAATGTTTTTAACTAGTTGTTTGAAAAATTTAGTATAATTTGGGTCCGGAGGCCCTACGTTTTAAAAGTATTTTTGAAAAAAATTAAAATTTTTTTATTTTTTTTCTTTGTTTTAAATTAATATATTTTTTAGTGTTTTCAGATAATTTTGATGCGCTGATATCAAAAATAATTTTAAAAAAATAAAAAAACATCATTTTAATATATTTTTAAATAAAAAATATTTTAAAAAGCAACTATAGCCATACTCAAACGAACTCAAGTGCATGGAGTAGAAGCCATGGCTGTATCTCAATATGTAATCTACGTAGACGTACTCCATCAAAGCAAAATAAGATTCAGTGGAATTTGTGGTTTAAGTGGTTACTTCATCAAGAAAAAAGATACTATTAGCATAAAGATTTAAAAAAGATTTAAGTGGTTACAACATTAACATTAATTAAGCTGTTGCTATGATTAATTTGCTTAATTAGCTCACATTCAGGTTAATTTGACGGTAGAAATCCTGCCACTAATCCACTTAATTGGACAAATCCCTTTTCTTTGAAACATATTTTTCTCAAAATCATATCCTTTTTCACAAATATTACCATGTTCTAATAATACTTATATACCATAAATTAATTTGAATTCTTTTTTTTTTCAGAAAACATGCAAAAGTCCTAACAACTATCGAAATCAATCTATTCAACCATAACATATTGCACCTACAGCATATATTCCAACGTCCAAGTCATATTCCTCTGGAAAACTTGTGCATACTCTATAATTTTAAATAATTTAAACATTGCTATATTACTCAAGGAACTTTTTTTATAATATTTACTGTGTAAAGTCTTTTAAAAGACTTCAGAAAGTAAATTTATAAAAAGGAAAAGATGGTGTGAAAACTTTCGGAGGGAAAATTATTGGAGAGTTTATAGTAAATCAAAATGGATTGCTATGGAATTTCAAAGATGTTTGTAATTAATGGATGATAAAGGAAAAGGAAGAAGCTTGCAACGAATCTTTTTTTTACGAATAATAAACAAATAGAGACATTCGAAACTACCAAAAGAATTTGACTAGAATTACAAAGTTCATAAATTTTATGCCGCCGCCGACTTGAGTGCCTTCGGATCCAACCCCAAAGCAATGACTTTATCATTCTCGAAGCTAACGATGAGGCTCCTTCGATCCTAGCCATTAAAGTTAAAAGAAAATTACAAATTAGTTTCTTGATGAACCGATAATCTCATTGTAACGATGCTTTAAACATTCTAAATATTTTTAATACTTCAATCCTCATATTTCTTTTTTTGCTTCATTTCAGTCCACGACTCCAATAATATAGGAAGAGAGAGAGAAGATGGTGGGAAGAAAGAGAGACACCGAGACAACTATTTCTAGCAGCAATTTGAGATAATTTATATAGTTAACTTTGAAATAAGTTAGTAATTAAATAAAAAATATGAAAAAAGGGATTTTTGAGTAGGAAAAAATACATTTTAAAAAGAGAGGTCTCTATCATGTTTTGCCTGGTCACAAGTTACACGAGTTGACTCAAGTCAACTCGGAAAAATTTGAGGTTTTAATATTTTATATAAAAAAATTAAAAAAACAATTCATATGGATATAGGCTATACATGTTGTAAATAATTAAGTTTAAAAGATTATTTCAAAAGGTTTTTTTATTCCACATTAGTAAGATACTATCTTATTCTTCTAAGTTGAAGTATTTAAACCAAAAGATTTTTTTTATCCCACATTAAAAAAACATAACTATTTTCTTGTGAACATAGAGTATATATACTAAAGGGCTTCGAATCCCACATTGAAAAAATAAAACATTTTTCTTGTATTTATATAGTGAACTTTCAAAAGAGTTAACAACTAATTGAAAAATATATATAAAAAAAAGAGTCTCTAGGTATGAGAAAAAACACATTTGAAAAAAAAGGTCTCTATCGGGTTTTTCCGAGTCACCCGAGTTTCGGGTTGACTTAGTGGGTCAACCGATTTACTCCGGGCCAACTATAGGCCCAGATTTTGAATGAAACATGCCCGGCCAAGGTCTCATGTCACCCGAAAAAATTAAAAAATAAAATATTTTAGGTTTTAATATTTTATATGAAAAAATTAAGAAACAATTCATGTGAATATAAGCTATACATGTTGTAAATAATTAACTTTAAAAGATTATTTCAAAAGGTTTTTTTATCCCACATTAGAAAAATATTATCTTATTCTTTTAAATTGAAGTATTTAAACCAAAAAGGTTTATTATCCCACATTAAAAAAACATAATTATTTTCTTGTGAACATAGAGTATATATACTAAAGTGCTGCAAATCTCACATTGAAAAAAATAAAACATTATTCTAGTATTTATATAGTGAACTTTCAAACGAGTTAACAACTAAATGAAAAATATAAAAAAAGAGAGATCTCTAGGTAGAAGAAAAAACACATTTGAAAAAAATAACGAGTCTCTATTGGGTTTTGCCCGGTCACCAGTTTACTCTAGGCCAACTGTAGGCTCAGATTTTGAATGAAACAGACCCGGCCAAGGCCCTAGGTCACCCAGAAAAATAAAATAAAAATATTTGAGGTTTTAATATTTTATATGAAAAAAAATAAGAAACAATCTATGTGGATATAGACTATACATGTTGTAAGTAATTAAGTTTAAAAGATTATTTCAAAAGGATTTTTATACCACATTAAAAATATACTATCTTATTCTTATAAGTTAAAATATTTAAACTAAAAAGGTTTATTATCCCACATTGAAAAAACATAATTTTTTTCTTTTGAACATAATTATATATACTAAAGGGCTTCAAATCTCACTTTGAAAAAGTAAAACATTATTCTAGTATTTATATAGTGAACTTTGAAATGAGTTAGTAACTAATTGAAAATATGAAAAAAAAGAGTCTCTGGGTAGGAGGAAAAATACATTTGAAAAAAAAAAGGTCTATTCTGGGTTTTGCCAGGTCACTGAGTTCTGGGTTGACTTGGCGGGTCGATCGGTTTACTACAGGCTAATTACAGGCTCATATTATGAATGAAATAGACTCGGCTAAGGCCCTAGGTCTTGAGTTGACTCGTCGGGCCATGTCTGATAATTATGATGGTAACCGTGCCAGATCCAAGGTATTGGGTGTGACATGCCGGCCAAACCCAAAAGACCCAAAAAGCCTTAGGACTAGCGGCTCTTAGGTTTGGTATTGACGCCTAACCCAAGAGTCTTGGGTTTGACGGCCATGTCAGACCTATAAGACTTGAATAAGGTGGTCATGCCTTGATCCAACACGCCCTAACAGCTTTTGAAATAAAAATGGTAAAGACAACGTCTCCCATATTCCTATAAACATCTACAGTGTGATTCACGGTATAAACATTCTATGTACACAATACCACTATAGTGTTTTTCCCACGTGTTTAAAAAGTATAGTATAATTTCAATCTTTACATGCATCTAGTTTTCTTTTTTAAACTTAATTAGCAATAATTTGATTTTTTAGTAAAATTAATTAAAGTAAAATAATTTAGGTTGACCATTTAACTCTAAAAAATATGATTTATTATGAAATCTCTCACGAACTATGTCCAAATAGTCAGGTTTTGCTATATAACTTACTTAAGTGTTACAATTCTTTTTGTAACTTTAATCTTTTGGTATTTTGGATTCAAATTTGAATTATCTTTAGAATATATAGTTGTCGTTGTTGAATTAATAACTCACTAAGAAGATATGTATTATATATTTTGTTTGAAAACTTGATTACTATTTAGTCAATTTTATTGGACTAAAATGCTTTGTCTAGATTTCAAAAAAATTTAGCATCTTATTCTTTGAGTTCTTTATGGAATCTCTCAACAAAATCTCAGTTAATTTGATTTGATTTCTAAGTTTATTTAGAATTCCCACATTTTCTCGTAACATTAGTCATTTGTCACTTTGAATTTAAATTTTAAAAGGATTTTCTTTAGGATTTATTTGATGAATTGTTTTTAAAAAATTTACATGAATTAAAATGATTATGTTAGCCCACTATAAGTTCATTACAAAATTTATCAAAATTATGTTCATGTAATAGATTTGGTTACATAATTCAATAAAATTTTGCACATGTTAATTTTAGGGTACTTTAGGTTTAAATTTGGTGTATTTTTTTTTTTGTAGATTTAATATTAGTTGATAAAAAGTTTCTTTCTATATAGTGTTGGCATATTTAATTAAGGATATGCCTATTATGTCTTAAGAGTTTTACATATCATATAAAAAATATGTTCAGATAGTTTGGTTTGGTTATATAATTCACTTATATTGAATCTCTTTTTATGATTTCATTCATTTGTAATTTGGTTCTAATTTGCTACATCTTATACATGTAGAATTAATTGATAATAATTTAATTTTTATTTTGTCAAATTCATGGAATAGCCCACAAATCGATCATGACAGGTTTAAAATCAACATATTCATAGATGATGCAATCATTATAAGGATTTGGATGGGCATTAATCCTAGCTAGTGTTGTTCTAACACACCAATAAAGTTATTTTTAATTCCAAAAAGTGTAACTTAACGTGTTAGATTTTAAATTTATTTTTTAAAGGTTACTAGTTCGAGTCCCACAAATCTCAGGATCACTGGAGATTTACATGGTTGTTAACTTCAGGACACGTGGGATTAATCGAGGTGCGCACAAGCTGACCGGGATACCCATGTTAATAAAAAAAATATTTTCTAATAAATTTGGCAAAACTTGTAAACTAATTAATGCCACATGATAATTCATTTCATCGTTTTGTCACTATTTCTTATTAATTATTCTATTAATTTTAATTAATTTTTTTATATAAATTTACTTCAATTTAATCGAAATAAATAATAATTAGTGATAATATAACATTTTGGAATCTTATATGTTTAATTATATTTTTATTAGAATTAAAAACTATAAAATTAAGAGGATCTTCACTCTTAATAAAACATCATATAAATACTTTTATATTGTTTTAAATCTTATTTTATTTTTTTGCCACAGAGAAAAGTATAAAGAAATAAGAATGCTTACAAGGTATCAAATAAAAATTGGTTCATACAATAGACCAATCAAATTCTATATATGATCACTATCTAAATCATTACAATATATATAGTTTTCAATTTTCATGCACACTATACATTATAGTTTTCACATGTAATTAAATTTACCCATGCTCGAATCCTCACACCAACATATAGTTTTTTTCATATCTTTTTGTTTGTATTTTATTGACTTAAAAAAATATTTTCATCAATTTGTATCGAAATCACTCCTATGTTCCTCAGGTGACAAACAATTCCACCAAAATTAATTAGCAAAGGGGTATATTAGAGTTTAAATGTGATACATCCTGATTTAAATTTGATACATCCCGTTTAGAGTCTAGATTAAAGATTATTTTGAGATTGTGATACTAATTGCGGTTCATAGTGTTTTTTCTTAGAAATGCATTAAAATAATATTTTTTATTTTTAAAAAATTATTTTTGATATTAGCACATCAAAAAATCAAAAAATATAAAAAATTTAATTTTAAATAAAAATAATTTAAAATTTAAAAGAATATGGTTTACCCATATTTCCAAAACATGTACTAAAAATTCCAGGGGTTGCTAAAAAGCTCTGGTCGAAAGAAGAGAGGTCCCTGATAATATGAGGCTGCTACCCTCAAAAGGCCCCTGGTAGGAACGATATTTTTTGACCCAATTGGTAGCCCACTAAGTCCAAAACTACCTATATATATATATATATAAATATAAAAGCCCAACTCAGCCCAACCAGACTCCATTCGGTTTAGCCCAAATATTGCACCGACCCAATACATTGTCAGCTAGCTACCTTGCACGGATCCACACTTTCAAAACCCCAAATTAGGGTTTCTCTCCCCTCCTTCCTCACACTCACACGCACAAAAAAAAAAGGGGAAAAAGGAAAACACTCTTTGTAAACTCGAAGTGAAGGCACCATGGTTTACCTCTGATAAGCTCTTCTCTTCTGTGACTGATCAAGAATACTTTAGTTTGATTTGATTTGACTTGACTTGATTTGATTTGTGTAGCCGCAAGGAGATTACATAGAGCTGCACAGGAAGAGGCATGGATACCGCCTCGATCATTTCGAGCGTAAGCGCAAGAAGGAGGCGCGTGAAGTCCACAAACACTCTGAGAGAGCCCAGAAGGTCTTCTTTGTCTTTTATACCTTTTTTCTTTCTTGAATTTGCTGTTTCATGTTTGATTTTAATGTGACTGTTTTTGTTATTTTTGTGGTTGGATGGGAACAGGCTTTGGGTATTAAGGGAAAGATGATCGCCAAGAAAAATTATGCTGAGAAGGCTCTCATGAAGAAAACGTTAGTCTTTTCTTAATCATACTGATCAAATTGTTGGTAATTAAGTTTTGATTAGACGAAACTAGTATGTTTCTATTATGTTCTTAGACATGAAGGTTAGTGGCAGCTTATTGATGATGATGTGCTCTTCTTTTAGTATTGAAATTTATTTTTTTCCGCGAATTGGAGAAATCAATTTTAATGTCTTAAGTCGTGTTTCATTTCTCATCGTATGGTTGTGTAGCAGTTTTGCGTAGCTGGTTAGGATTTACAGAGATTATGTCTGTGTATGATTACTTGGTGGTGCCAAAGGTGAGAAGTAAATGCGGTGGTTATCTACTGGCTTTAGCTAGGGAATTTGATTTATAAGCTAAGAATCGGTTTTAAAGTTGTTGGCTTTATGTTTCAGAGTACTTCTCTCTCGTTAGCCTTTCTTTTGCTGTTAAAAAATTTGTGTAAGTTTTGGTCGGAATACATGCAAAAGAGATGCATCCTCACAATTATATTTTCTTGTAAAATTGGGTTTTGCATATGTTAGCTTGTGGTTATGCAGCATTGGGATGTCAACATTGTCTAGTTGCTTTTACATATTCTCTTCATGAAGCAAGCAGTTATTGCCAGTTATGCATGTGGATAATTCTGTATCATGTCAACAGATTGGCTATGCATGAGGAGTCAACATCTAGGCGCAAGGTGGATGATGATGTTCACGATGGAGCTATTCCTGCCTATCTGTTGGATCGTGAAAACACTACACGAGCAAAGGTAATGCTTTTTGGCTGATATGACTATAAATCGTCTCCCTTATTCATACATGTTTGGAAATAAAATATGTGACATGGTGCTATATGCAGATTCTTAGCAACAGTATAAAGCAAAAGAGGAAAGAGAAGGCTGGAAAATGGGAGGTCCCTCTACCTAAGGTAAGATGGAGTTCGAGTTTTCCTTTAGCATCTCCATCATGTGCCTCTCTGACTTATTCTCCATTATGAGCTATTGCTTGAATATGCTGATTGCTCAACACTTTGAATGATTATTAGTGTCTCACTTGGAAGTCCTTTTCTTTCTTTAGGTGAGGCCTGTTGCAGAGGATGAGATGTTTAAAGTTATTAGATCTGGAAAACGGAAGAGTAAGCACTTTTCCAATTTTCTCTGTTCATCATGAAGCACCTCTTAAATCGCATATACTCCTGAATTTGGATCACATTCAATTCAGCTTATGGTCAGTTAGGAATGTGGGTTGAACACCGTTGGCTTGTTGATAAAAATAATTTGATACCTGAATTAAGGTAACATACAATTCAGGGTGTGGTCAGTTAGGAAACTGGGATGATAACTATTAGCTCATCGATTAAAAAGAATAAGTATAGAAATCCTGACTTTGTACCCCACATTGTACTCCTTTTTTTACCCATCCATGAGGCTTGTGTTTATGAGCATATACAAAAATAAATATTTTCATGTGCATTTGAGGTTTTTTATTATGTTAAAACATCCGAGAGATGTTAGCCTAGAAATGACCGTAATGTTTTTGGCTTTCTTTTGCAGCCAAGCAGTGGAAGAGAATGGTTACTAAGGCCACATTTGTAGGACCAGGTTTTACAAGAAAACCTCCCAAGTATGAGCGTTTTATTCGCCCTACAGGGTTGCGATTCACCAAAGCTCATGTGACACACCCTGAGCTCAAGTGCACCTTCAACCTTGAGATCATTGGAGTAAAGAAAAACCCTAATGGTCCTACATACACATCTCTCGGTGTGATCACTAAGGGAACTATCATTGAGGTAAATACCTCTTCCCTCTCTCTGAAATACCAATTTATCTCCGTGAGTCTGATATATAGTTATATTTCTTGCGTGGCGTTGCCTGATCACTTATTTCTCATCATTTCAAATTTCAGGTGAATGTCAGTGAGTTAGGTCTTGTCACACCAGCTGGTAAAGTTGTTTGGGGTAAGTCTGGCCGGCCAAACTTGGTTTCACTGCCGATATTGTTTCAACTATAATAGCATCTTTCAATTGCTTTGCTAATTTGGTTTTCTATGGGGTTGATGCAGGGAAATATGCTCAAGTAACAAATAACCCAGAGAATGACGGATGTATAAATGCAGTTCTACTTGTTTAGGAGATCAATAATAAAATAGAAGGAACTGTCTTTGAAGGAAAGTTCTAACTTATGTTTTCCTGACACCCAAACGCATTGTTTCATGTTTTGTGTAGTTGATCCCCCATTTTGTCCTTTCGTGTTGATTTAAGCGTTCTTTGTAACATGGAATTCATACCCCCCGTGGTATTCCAATTTTGCATCAGATTACTTAGTATTACCCTTCTTCTTGGTGGTTTATTATATTTTGATTGCTTTTCTGGTTGGGTTTGCTAGTAAGCAAGGCCATTGTTTTTTGAACGTGAAACAGATTAGTCATCTCTGCAGAAAGGGAGCAGTGAGAAGCAAGCATATCATGCATCTCTATTGAGCATTTGGGGCTCGTAAAACATGGCCACAGGTCTATCAAACTGTTTAAACCCTCGTTGCTCATCAATGAACATTTTCCAGTGCTATCACATCACTCGGACAGTATGAGAGGGAGCCCGTACCTACAAAGAATTTCGAGCGAGCGTATAATCTCTATTGTTTTCTGCATCTAGGACCCGTCCTTTAGGAATCAATCTTCCCCTTGACCTTGGGTGGTGGTCACTAGAAAATCACATCCATTGCCCTTCATTTTAAGATTTCTCATCCTTTAATCGATGGGTCAATATTTTTGTTCATCACCAGCTTAGCTTGTTACAAATTTTAAATGCTTATAGAGACGCTTCCAAATCAGTATAAAATTGAAAAAAATGGACAATGATGAAGTGTTTTCAAGCTTAGAAGACGGTACATCATGTAGAGGGATTCCTAGCCCGAAACCATTTATTGACCAGATCAAGAAATAAAATTTAAATGCTTGCTGGGAGGCAAGCAATTGAGTCGCCTGGATTGGTGTTGCTGTAATTCGGGGTTCATTCACCTGGAGCAGGGCTGTTGCCACCTGCAAGCCTCCTTGTCAAATCTTCTACTGGCACCTTGTAGGCAGCATTCCTGCTAGCACAATAAACCCCAACGGCTGCTGCAGCTGCCATCTCATAAATATTGGTGGTCACAAGACGCTTTGACTGCAAGAGCCCCCCCTTCGATGGAGACGGCTTGGTCTGTCCCATCGTTCCTTGATCCACAACAAGAATCGCAGTTATGCAATAAATAGCGAAGTCTTCACTGTTGTTCTCGAATACATTATGACAACCAAAGCCATTCTCAAAAAGGTATTCTGCTCGATGGACAACGATACATTATATATTTTTATACAAATTAACGAAAATACTTTCCTTTGAAAAACTCAATCGACACAAGATCTATTAAAAAAATAAATTGAAAGCAGAAGGAATTGTTATATTGTGCAAAAATTATTTTTTCTTCGTGGTTATTTTTTAATAAATTAAATTAGGTTTGAGTATCTCGTTTGAGAATGTTTTCTTTAGTTTGGATCAGAATATATGACTTTAAAGAAGATTCAACAATGACCCTACATATTGAAAGCAATTAAAGGATAGATTAAAGATTGCAATTTAACTATCTAGGTGGTGGTCCAGTGGTAAGAGTTTGGGACCAAGAGGTTTGCTCTCTCTGTGGTCTCAGGTTCGAGCCCTGTGGTTGCTCATATGATGGTCACTGGAGGCTTACATGGTCGTTAACTTCAGGGCCCGTGGGATTAGTCGAGGTGCGCACAAGCTGGCCCGGACACCCATGTTAAACTAAAAAAAACTAAAAAAAAAAAAGATTGCAATTTCTTTAAAATATATAATATTAATCATTTTAATAAATAATGAGCACATAAGTGCAATGAAGGAGGTCACTAATATATATTCTCTTACGGAGAGAAAGGTCGTGAACATTGCGTGAAGCCTAAATACTCAAGAAATAGAAGAGACTGCCTAGATATTTAACTGCAAAACCCTTACCAAGTTCGTGGATTAATCCAACGATGACACTCATGTTATTTCTTACAACAACATATATGCAAAGAGATTGTTAATTTATACAAATAAAATAAGGAGTGAATAATATCTGAACCAATAACGTTCGAGTTCTAGAAGAGCTTGTAATAGTTTATAAACAAGCACATGGTGTTTGTTGAAGGCCATAGCAAAATTGATAGACCTTAGAGTACATAATTCAAGCACTTATAGTCCTTAGAAGGTGGATGCATGTATATCTAGCATATAGGTAGAAGATTCTTGTTTATAAAGGATAAAAGAAAGGTATGAGTTAGTAGGTTGAGGAGCTAAAGAAGTAGTGAGTGTTGTGAGTGTGATTCAAGTATGAATATGGGTGAGTAAAAATACCGAAAAACCAATTAAATTAAGAAAATCGAAAAAAAAATAACTGAAAAAACCAAACCATGAAAAAAACCCGATTAGAATTTAAAAAAAAAGACCGGTTCGGTTCGGTTTCAGTTTTATAAGCATGAAATTGAAAAAACCGAACCGAACCCAAATCGAAAAAAAAAACCGGAAAAAACTGAGTCAAACTGGAAAAAACCGAGCCAAACTAGGAAAAACCGAGCCAAACCGTTTGACCCAGTGTTTTTCCTAAAATAACCGAACCAAACTAAAACTGGTCGGTTTGAACCGATTTTGGTTTTTTTTTAAAAAAAAACTGGTTTGATTACTTTTTTTTTGGATAAAAACCAAACAAAAAATGATACGAAGGTGAAACTACCATCATGTGTGCGAGTGAGGTGATATATATGGTATAAGAGAAGAGACCTTAAAGAAGTGGTGATGTTGCAGTTAAAGGAACTACTTTTGTTGGACTAGATTGGTAATATGCTTTTTCTATAATATACTTGGTTTCATCAAACATAACATGTCGAGATATATAGACTCTATTGTTAAGAAAGTCAATACATATATAACCTTTTTGGTTAGAACTATATCCTAAAAAAATATAAAGTTTGCTGTGCAATGAGAGCTTAAGAGCAACATATGGTCTAATTCGAAAAGAATAAACACATCCAGAAATCTTAAGAATTATATAATAAGATGGATGTTCAAGTAATTTGAAGAAATGAGACTCATTATTCAGAACTGGACATGAATGAGCTGGTTTGAGTAAAACTCAACAATATTATATTGTTACATACATATATACATATACATGTAACAACTACATGGAGTTTGAATTTAACAAGAATTATGAGATATCCTAACATAATCTTCAATATTGTGCGTATGTATCTATAACAAATACATGGAGTTTGAATTTAACATTATCTTTATGATCTTTAGGATTAAGGGATATTCTAGCATCATCTTCCATATTGTGAGTGTGAGATATCCTAACATGATCTTCATGATTAGCTTGTCTAATAAACTGATTATTTAATACGGTATTAAAATCTTGATGATAAAACAGTTACATGTTTGAATCTATATAAAATTAAACACTAAGATAATATATAGCGGGTTTGTGAAGGTTCAAGTTTTAAAACTTTTACTTTATGTTATGTTATATAATAATATAAAATTATTTTTAAAATATTACCTAATAACTTAAATTTTTAGGTTAACTGATTTTTTTTCTTTCATATAAACTCATCATTAAGTTTTTAGCTGCCACCATTGTAGTCCGGGCTTGTTTCCTAATCCTTTTGGTTATAAGTATATCCTAAAAAAACATAAAGTTTGTTGTCAAATGAGAGCTTATGAGCAATATATGATCTAATTAGAGGAGAATAAACACATTAAAAAATCTTAAGAATTATGTAATAAGATGAATGTTTAAATAATTTAATAAAATGAAACTTATTATTCAGAACTGGAGAAGACATTCTATTTATGAGATTAACTAAGGTAAGATAAACATCAACATAATATTTAGAAGAAAAGTGTAATTGAACCAACAATGTGAGAGTTGTTTCAATTATATATCAATGATTTCTTTATGAAATTCCATTTTGTTATGAAGTATATGGATATGTAAGTTTGGGTGTGTTTGGCTGAGCAATTCTACCTGCTTTTCATTAAATTTTGAAAATTATTTTTTTTAATGTTTTCGGATTGTTTTGATGTGCTAGTGTAAAAAATAATTTTTTAAAATAATTTTTTTATATATTGATTCATTTCCGAGCAAAAAGCACTTTGAAAAACAACTGCTACCACACTTTCAAACACTCATATAAAATACCTTATTTTTCAAAAAGTTTTTGAAAATTGAAAAAATATATTCTCTTTCATTATCACTTTGAAACTTTTGTATTTTACCAGAGAAAAGGTTTTCAATTAAGCATCTACATTTTATGAAAACAAAGAGAACTTCATATCTATGACAAAGATGATATAGCCAAGTAAATATAGAAAAATTATCTATAAAAATAACATAATTTACAACTACCAATGACTCAAAAAGAGATATCAAGCAAATGGAGAACTTGACATTATACTTGAGTTAGAGAAAGGAAGTTTCCTACTTTTAAAAACTTGACATGACTTATAAAGACCATGGACATTTAAGAAACCTAACACTTGAAGTAAACAATAAAATCATAAAAGTTT
>Ga0307517_10009980_pt1 | contig 13368 bp, 12 predicted proteins | sample 23_EM_MG_FD_194515 | JGI IMG/M metagenome (GOLD analysis project Ga0307517, IMG submission 194515) | Populus trichocarpa ectomycorrhiza microbial communities from riparian zone in the Pacific Northwest, United States - 23_EM | ecosystem: Host-associated > Plants > Roots > Unclassified | place...
CGAATGATGCTCTACGGCAGAGAGGTTTCAGCATACTCGACGACTCAGGGAGACCCCGACTTCATGGAAGTTGACACTGCTCCCTCCCCAATGCCCATACCCCTCCTGCAAATCTGTTCAGGCCAGCAAGGCTCCCACCACTGCCGGTGACCCAGAGGCATCTGAGGAGGCGTTTTTGAATTGAATGGTAAGTGTTTTATCTATAACCACGCCATATCATAGTTAGTTGTACTTGCTATTTCTATTACATGTTGACCAGTTGAAATAAATCCTTTTTTTCCCTTGTCAAATGCGTAATTTTTACCAGTGAAATGGACTGTTGAGGGCAAGAAAAAAAGACTTGCCACACGGGTATTTACAACTGGATGAAACTTACTTGGTAAACTAGTTAAATTAACCTGTGGTACGGTATTTCAAGACGGGTTAATTCGGACATAAACTGAGTTATTGTAACCCGTCTGTAACCCGTTTAGGATAACCCGTCAGACATGTCGAAGGGCCGTCTGACTGGTTATTGAGTCCTGCCTCGCTAGCTTTTCTGCCCCGTTCAACTGGGAAACTGGCTGGGAAAAATAACCCGCCCCGGGGTGCTCAGTGGTGGAGACAGAATCTGTTTATTCTAGGCCGCTTAAAGCCATACCAAGATTAGAACGAGGCTGTGGTCCTGGTGTCAAGACGGCCCGATGATGTTATTTAATCAACACAAATATGTCAAGGATCTTGACGGCATGACCGTTGGAAGGGTGCGAAACTTCGGGGGATTGTTTCGTATTCTTTTCACCGTCAGAAAATTGCTATGTATAATAAGTCAGGTAAGGCCGCTTGGAACGCCCGCTCCCTTTATTTTTCTTCATGCATACAACTTTATCGAAATCATATTCTTAGTAGGTCATCGAAGGCGACATTGAAAGTGATATATCTTGAAGTACAAGGGGACGGTAAGGTGTTGTTCACAAAGAAGAAAAGAGGGCATAAATCTGTCAAAGGGATGTATGAGTTGAGACATAAGTAATGGGTAGCAGAACATTATGAAGGACAGTTTTGGGACAGTTGTTGCCGACATGAAGATACCAAGATTTGCAAACAAGGAACCAGAAATATACGATTAAAGTAGCTGTGGATCATATTGTGTGCAGGTGGAAAGGTTTGTAGATATTAGACATAGGAAAATGCGAGTCGGACAGTGCGAGAGCAAATGGAAGAGAAGAGTAAGCTGATCCTTATTTGGGCTACTCAGCGTTCATGCCAGAGAAGATTTGAGATCTTATTGTCCTTTTGACGGCAGAGACTTTATATATCGTGAACCGTAGGGTGCTTCACATATATCGCAGTCTGGCTAGGAAAGACTATTCTCAGGGAGGGTTCGTAGATATTCTTTGAGCTCTCTAAATTTTTCTGAACTCATTTTTTCTGCTGTACATAAAGTAAGAATAGACTCAATAGAGCCGAAGTACTAGCTAAAAGGTATATCAATTTTCAATCGGTTTTCATTGCCATCATTGAAGTTTGAATTGAGAAATTGACAAGAAATTGAGCCTAATAAACCAGTCCAAGGGCCCCAAGCAATATTCCAAGGGAAATTACGTTTAAGTACGTCCATCCATTCTATCACCAGATAGCCCCAAATTTCACCCTAGGTATCTGGATTTGAAGCACGGTGGACTGAGCTAATTTGCAGGTGCGAATTTCACATTCCCGCCACACTATCGCACGTCCTAAAGGTTGGAGAATTCTGGATCTTCTAAACTGAGTGAAGTACGCTGTTCAGTATTGTGTCATTTTCCCATGCTGTTGGTAAATTGGTTGGTTTGATTGTACCATCGGGTATCAACTCGCGTCTTCAAGAACAAAGAGCCTCGGTCCAGCGTTTACGGGTGTACTTCAATACCATCTCGATCGAGAAGCCCATCCAATACCGGAGCATTGAGGATCGAGATTTTGATATGGAAGAACTGGCCGGGACCGGCCCTTCTGCAGCCTCCACTACGACAATCAGAGAGCTTCAGTGTTACTTACAAGTTACAATAATGTAAGAGATGAAATCGTTCAAGTCGGGACATCGGTGCATTTGAGGTGTAAGTACTCGTATGCCTACACTGGGAACCCCGACACTGGGAGAAAGCAAGGAGGTTTAGTAAGGTTGCATGGGCTTACTACACATCGGTTCTTTATCTATTATTGATCCGGGAAAGTAAGTGATGCCTCATGCTTGAGGAACAGGATGCAGAGAGTTGAGCCGCACCACTGGCAAAATGTCCATAGTTCAAATGCTGCGATTTATCCGATCGAGTGTGATGAAATTTTGCGTTGCGGTAGGCTTCTACAACCACTGGTATTATTGAGGTATGCGGGTTACAGTGAACTGAAAGAGGGAATGTTCAATGGATACCATACAGTCTGTGGTCGTATCATAAGCATGGTCGGAAAACAAGTGACGAATCGAATATGGATTAAGCAACCTTCGAGCCGGGCCAGACCGGGCCGTAATACCAACCACCATCATCATCTAATGGCTCTTGGTGAGCAGCAGAGCTACATACACCCGATCGGTTTTGGTCGGAACTTCCTATACTACATACGGAACCTACAAGGGCTTTGTCAGGATTTGCTGCACCCATGCGAATCCCGAATCCGAGATAGGAAAGAACCCGGATGGCGAAATCTTCCTTCCTATTTATCTCTCGTCCTAGCCTTTCCTTTCTAACAACTTCCTCCAACACTAAATTCAAATGAGTCTCAACGTCCCTGCTCCTGGAATCTCATATTTTACGCCGGAGCAAAAGCCACCTGCTGGAACTGCGGTCGTCCCACAACCCGATGGGAAGCCCATTCCCAAGCTTTTCCAGCCTTTGAAAATTCGGGGCGTCGAATTTCAAAATAGAATATTCGTTGAGTCCATCCTCGACACTGTTCACGAGAATATTCGCTCATTGGTTCTGCAGCTATCGCCTCTATGCCAATACTCTGCCGACAACGGAATCGTTTCCGCGTGGCATTTGGCTCATCGTACGCTTCCCTTTCTCTGAGGTTTCTTGAGCAAGGACTAACAACAATTATGTAGTTGGAGGAATCTTAACTCGAGGACCCGGGTTAACCTTTGTCGAAGCTACTGCAGTCGTACCCGAAGGCCGCGTTACCCCCGAGTGCGTCGGTATCTGGTCTGATGCCCATGCCAGAGCGCTCTCCAAAATCGTCGAATTCTCCCATTCCCAAGGTCAGAAGATCGCCATTCAGCTAGCACACTCCGGACGCAAAGGCTCCACGAATGCTCCGTGGCTGAACGGCCCATCCATCGCCCCCAAGGAAGCTGGGGGCTGGCCGGACAATGTTTGGGGCCCCTCGACCGTGCCGTTCAAGCCTACGTACGCGCAACCCAAAGAGTTGACGTTGGAGGGCATCAAGAATATTGTGAATGCGTTTGCGGAGGCTGCAAAACGCGCGGTGGCTGCTGGGTTTGACGTCATCGAGGTTCACAGTGCCCATGGATATCTCCTGTCGTCGTTCCTGAGCCCGACGAGCAATAAACGCACGGATCAATATGGAGGAAGTTTCGAAAACCGTATTCGGTTGACGGTGGAAGTGGTAGATGCAGTTAGAGCTGCTATCCCGAAGGACACCCCCCTTTTCGTCAGGTAAGAAAGTTCCCAGCTTTCCCCTGATTATGTTCCTGACACTGCATATCACAGAATCTCTGGCACAGAATGGCTGGAGGAGTCTGCCCCTAACGAAGCCTCCTGGAGGATTGAAGACACCGCCAGGATAGCCCCCATTCTCGCCGAGCATGGTGTTGACCTCCTAGACGTCTCTGGAGGTGGTAACAACCCGCGCCAGAAGATCCGATCAGGCCCAGAATACCAGGTCCCCTTCGCCACTGCCGCGAAGGAGGCCGCAGGTGGGAAGCTTCTGGTCGGAACCGTAGGGGGTCTGTCGAGTGGTAAGGTTGCGCAGGACATACTCGAGTCAAATCGGGCGGATGTCATATTTGTTGGGCGACAATTCCAGAAGAACCCTGGCCAGGTATGGGCGATGGCGGATGAGATCGGTGTCCAACTGCATCATGCAAACCAGATCGGATGGGGCTTTGCAGATCGAGGTATCAAAGGACTGGGAAGTAGTAAGGAGGAATCAACTCTTTAGAATCTCGGAGCCTCGGATCCAATCACCACTAGACAATATTGCATTTCGTCCCCAAGTCAGAGCATAAATCGGATACTTATCATTGAAATTCAAAATATTGGTGGGACGTGGCGTCTCTTGGAGTTCTGTCGTCTAACGTTTAGCGCTCGCTTAGCACTTAGGGGTAAAGATCGAAGTCGCGACTTATGACGACATTACTTCAGGACTGGTGTCAGACGATCGCGCCTTACGACAGAACGGTGGTGTATCATGCATACAAGTGACTGCCTACAAATGCAGTTCAAGCCCAATGACAATCTAACCTGAGAGGGGTCTGGAAGCAGTAATGGGACACGGGGAAGCCGAATAGTGAAGCATATGAGTGCAGTGAAAATTTGACCCCGACTCAGCAACCTAGGGGCTCACGGTCTAGAAGCAGTATAGGGGGGAAAGAAGATAGTAATAACACATTTGCTGAAATTTTGTGTAAGATATCGCTCAAAAGGTACCGAAAATAAAGGACAGGAGGCAAACTGTTCATTCCAAACTGTTCATTCATGCCAATTTCCCATCCATGCCTTGCTCCACCAACTCTCCCACCCAGCGCTCGAAAGCTTCCTGGTCCATTGTGCCTTGCTCGTCGAAGAAAGCGCTGAACGCTTTGGAGGACTTTGTACGCCCTTTCGCTAGAAGGGACTTGCCACCGTTTGTGGAGCGAACGTATGATACGGCGAGTTGATATGAGGGGGAGTTGGTGGGGGATGGTGAAAGTGATTTTGTTGAGGGAGGGAGCGTTGAAGAAGAGAGCTGTATACGCTCGCTTATTATCTGAATAAATTATGAGCGAAAAATGGGAGAAGACAAGTAGGAAAATTAACTCACCCGCTTCGAGAAGGATTTTCGTTTACCGACAAAGATGGTATTGCCCTCAATAAAGAAAGCGTAAAGGGTTTGGACAACGGTCAGAATGATGTACCTGTGGAAAAACCATGAGTATCTCTTGTGGAAATGGAGAAACCGAGCAGGTGATGTGGAATTTGAAATGAACTGTACTCACACTACAAGGCCTACTGAGACCACAGGTTTTGATTTTTCGAAATCGACTTTATATCCGTACAACGCCGTTCCAGCGGCTACGAAAACACTCAGCCATCCCAGCCCCAGGCGAACATCAGTATGAAGGTGAATTTGCTTGAAAAGCTCTGGCCGAGATAGATACTGAAGGATATGAGTAAGTTCTTGAAAAAAAAAAAAGAATGAAAAAAAAGAGAGAAATAGCGAAGAGCAGAAAGCCACGATAAAAAAAACGAAAAAGATGCTTACGCGTTTCACTGCATTATCGCAGGCATTCTTTAGTTCTGTAGCATTCGCGTTGTTGACCTTCACAACATCCCTATCCGCTGACGAGACCGCCACTGACAGAGGTCCAACAGGACGTTCTGACTCTGGTGAAAGTGGAGATCGTGTGCGGCTGGAGCTGGGGCTTGGAGTATGTGATGCCTTGCTGGACGATCCTGTGCTGTCAATGTTGAGGGTCTGTGCCGACTTTTTTGAGCGCGCCATTATTTGTAGTGATGTTGGGTGGGTATTATGAGAGAATAATGGTGACAGTAGTGTTCATGGAGGCCAGGGCCACACTCGCGCCGTGAGCGACGTGTCGAATTCTCATCCACGTGATAATTCCCACGCCCCTTCAACAACCTCTCGAACCCTGAATTAAGCCTAACCGTTCGCGCTGAACCCCATATCCATCTCCATGTTCATCGAGGCGACACTTTGCTCTGGAATTGGAGACCACTCCTTGTGGTCGTAGTAATCTTTTTGATTGCTGTACCATCGTTGTTAGTGGCGCTTGTTTTGGCACAAAACCAGTTTTGTTGGCTCTGTCAGTGGCCTTGAAAAAAAAACCCTGCAAGGAGCACTACGCTCAACATTCGAGGTTATGCTAGTCTCCTCCACTTACCAATATTGTGGACATACGTTTCACGACAACCAATCAAGACAATTGTTGCTTGGGGACACGGATCACTTCTTTGATGCTTGAAGCTTCCTTTTGTGTCAAGGCGTACTTTTAGCTCGACTCTGCGACATGTCGTATCTGCGCCCCCCTCGCGCCCACAACTGATGTGGTTTCTTTACCTGTTGTACCGGTTGTTTCTCTGCTCCCTAGGCCCAAACCGCCAAAGCTTTCTCGGAGATTCCCTCACCAATATTCTCGCCTACATTTTCTTTGAATAAACTCCCATCATCTTGTCGATTCTCACATTTTCGTGATTATACTCAGTCCTTCCAGGTCTGAATTTTTCTCAAGTGACTTTCTTGCCCGATCCATCATGTGGACTACCCTCGAAGCTTGATCTTAATTATGTTGAGACCCCCGAGCCGAGCACTCCTGGTCATGCTTTTTCCTTGAAAAAAACTCTGTGCGGCTACTCTGAAAATCCCACTTGCGAGCAAGGAGTTATTAATCGTCATAATACCGCAGTACTCAGTTTCCATTCTCACAGTTTTTCGTATCTGTATGATTTATTTTCATTGACGATTCAGATGCTTGGGATTTATTATCTTGTTTATTATCGAAACCACTACTAAGATCCGCGCATATCCCAAGGTGGGAATTGTGTCAAGGGGCATTTAGACGTGATTACACCGTTTATGCTGAGGTAACGTGCGTTCATCGCGGTCTGTAGGGTATCAGGAGCGCTCACTGCTCGCGAAGTTACCAGGTGTTGTGATTCTCTCTCACGTATCGACAGCGATTTGGGATTGCTATGAAAGTTTGGCAACGAGCATCCGCATTATTTAAACCTCTTAGGTACTTGGTTTGCCTCTAAGTGAGTACATGGGATTGTACTTACTCATGGTTCATCCACCTTGAGCCCCATGATGATATGGGGCCTTGTACAGCCGCACTTGATGGGCTGCAAGATTGATTTTTATTCTCTATATATATCTTTGCTTTGGAAACCTAATCTGGACCAGATGCGAAACTAGCTAGCTTTGAAGCCCTGTGATATCTGTATACGGTGTTCGAAATAAAGGGAAATCTCATGATCAATGCTTCAGCGCATCAATCTGCAGGTATATATAATTGCCTTTCCCCGAGTCAGGCAATAATTCTCGGATTAACATGAAAGACCATGCTTCGAATTCTCGAATCTAGAAACCTCTCAAAATAATAATGGGCGGCTGAGTTCGGGCTGACACCCTCGAGTACTCAAAAATATGTACTTTCAGATAAGCCGATAGGCGGACTGGGTACTGCCAGTGTTTATGTGTCGGTCCGGGCATTATTCTTCTCCTTTTGGCGAGTGTGACGAGCTACGTATATCCTCGGCACATACTGCGATCCTGCCCGCTTTGCCAAAACCATCAGATTGCCTATCCTGGACAATGGTGTTGTTATCCGTGGCATTATCTGGTTCAAGTCTTTGACTCAAGTTGACAGCTCGGTTCATTATCATTCCGCCATAAACAGCGTCCATTTTTAAGTGAGTCGGGGGGCTCATACTTGGGTAACTCTGAACAGGCAATTTTTGCAGCGCCTCCATTGTGATATTTTTATGATATATCGAGGCAATCGGTTGCGTCACGGTCGTAGGCGAGATGCCTGAGCGACACATGTAGAATCATCAATGCATCAAGAGTCATCAAATAACCCGTTTCTGGCACATCTCTGACAGTTAGCGCTATTGGCCAGGATCGCGTGAAAAAGGCCTTCTTCTCCCAAGGTCGAAATTCCTGGAATGGAAGCGTCATTGAACAGGCACGGTATTTGTATAGAAACGGAAAGATGAAAAAAAAGGTTTTGCTTTAGTTAGGCCCGACGCTCAGGCCAGCGTCTATCCCAACACAATGACACTATCGTAAACTCTTCGGCGACGTCCCTCTTTCGTTCTTCTCGACCCCCACCTGCGATCTCTCATATCCCTTCGAAATTTGAGCACCATCACTTCTTCCGAGTTTGGTAAGTCAGAGCCGTTATCGCTTGCATGCAGGGTTCTGTCGTTGATGCTCGACGTTGTGGGCTGGTCGTAATCAGCTACAGATGTACACACCAATCGCGAGTATCAAGAAAATGGACCCACAAAATCTTCCCTGCGTCCCCTCCCTCCCCTCGATCTCTCCCAATCACCCTCGACGCGCTTGGCGACGTCAAGCCAGTTTAACTTTTCTGCCGACGCCATCAGACGGGTCACCCCCACCAGCTTATACCCTCAATTGTGAAACGTTTATGCTTATAATGTTCTCCATCTTGTCAGACAGCGATTTCTGGCCCAGCGAACCTTGGGACGTCCGCGCCATCGCTCTCCGTCGGGCGTCCCAGATATGCCGACATTGGCGGCACTTCTCCCTAAATTTTGGGCCACTATGGAACGGCAATGTTCTCTCTGCGAGCCTCCTCTCTTCGCCCGAGTGGTTAGAGCAACTTATAACGAGGTTGAACGGTGAAGATATAGACGTGTTCATCCCGGGACGCGCAAACCCCCAAAACATTCTGACGCTGTTAGAGCACCTTCCACGTATCCGGACCCTCGAAATGTATATCCAGACTCGAGAGGCATGGCAGGCGTTGGAATTCGCCGTCCAGGCAAAACCTGCCCCAAGTTTGCAGCGCTTCTCGGTCTCCACCCGCTTCGAGAAAAGGCAACGCTTTTCCCGCCGTGTAGCCCCCCGAAATATATTCTGGGGACAAGCCCCAAAGCTACAGCAGCTTCGATTGTACAATACCCCCATCGATTTTTCGGAGCACGTATTTTTTGGGCTCACGGAGCTTGTACTAGAAGCCATGCCTTTTGAACCAATAACTTATGTCCTGGATTCCCTTCGGCATATGGGACATCTTCGACGACTGTGTATAACACGCCCGCAAGACAACGCTACAAGCTATACGAATGTCACCCCTCCGGTTCATTCCCCGCCTCTCCCGCTTCCCGACCTGATAGAGCTTCGAATATCATGCCCTATCACAGACTGCGCAACACTCCTCTCACTCCTCTTACCGAACAAGGCTTGTTCCATGGCGATTACGGTTGGCAATGGCAACTTGGGCAAACAATTTCGGTCCATTCTTTTACGAATCAAGAAAATATTGCAAGGTTGGAGTTGCGAACCTTTGACAGGATACCAATCACTTCGTTTTGGGACAAGCTACGTCGACTACATGATCCAGGGACCGGAAACGATAAGCCAGGAACATCCCTACATCAACCTTGCAGTCTCATGGCCACGGGATTCGCGCTACCTCGAGAACCTCTTCACCCTCCTTCCACCAATTACGAGAGCGTTTTCTCGTTGCGAATCTCTCCCCGATACTCTCAAGCTATATGTTGACGATGATATATTTACGGATCCCCAACAGGACCTACACATAGGGCTACGTCAACCTCTATCGGAATGGCTCCTCTCTATGAACGAAGACAACATCCATGCTGTTGAGTTCGAAGGCAGCTATGCTTTCCTACTCTACCAACCACTCCTTAAGGCTCCAAAGTCGATTCTCAAGCAAGACCACGATTTGGATGAAGGCGAAGAGGAAGAAGAGGAAGTTCCCCTTCCCTTTATCGGTGACGTGAAACTCGAAAGTGTGAACCTTGATCGTCGCTGTCTCAGCAAGTTGGGAAGGCTTGTCAAGTCTCGACGAAATCTTGAATCTCCTATCATTTATCTGGAATTCGTTCAATGCCGAAACGTTCACCATGAAACACTAGCTGAGTTTGATGTCGGGCTGATTACTGTCGATGGCGTTGTGGTTAACGATGTCGAGAATTCTGACGTAGATATGGACGGCTGGGATTCCGACTACACGGTACAAACGCCGTCGGACGAGGAGTAGGTTCTCGTTCATGCGCGCATTAATTCGTGCATAGGGGTATGGATTATTGCCCATCTCCATGATTTTCACCGGATATGTCTACTTCCTGCATGTATTACTCTTAGCCCTGCATGCCGAACCCATGTCAATTTATTCGATTTACTAAACAGAATACAAGGCAGTACTGCAGGGCAAGTCGGCCTCTCTGTCGGGTCACGATAAATCCCGTGAGAGCGGAATGCCGAGCGCCGACGGTGGATCTCGATCGTCCTTCCGTCGATCAGGGTAATACCGCCGATCTCAGTGATCGGCGAACGGAGCCAATTTCAGGAGTTAAAAATCGAGAATTGTAGCTTTCCAGTACATCCGGAATCGTATAGGTTACAGTATTAACAGCGCTATTTCTAGACGAGCTTCAATTTCTCACCCCTGCAAACCTCCCTCTAGCGCCTACATTTCGAAAGCAATGGATAGGCTACATCTCGACCAAAAATCCGTTTCCTGTGTGGACGCTAAGCCGCCCTCTTACTCTGTTTTGGAGGTCTTTTGGATACAATTTGTCTGGTTAACTCAGAGAAAATGGTGGTGATATTGATTCTTTCTAATAGGAAAACAGCTTTGTTTCCCTTGTCTCCAGCATTTCACCGGCCTTCCAACGATTGCGTGGATGCGGTACAACCTCAATACATGGCACATGCAGGTTCCGGTGTTCATGGTCATATGAATTTTATATCCCTATCAATTTGACCATCTCCCTCTATTCCACAAAATGGCTTCTACCCTATATTACGACATTGCGACCTTGGCTACATATCTGGCAGACTGGGAAATTGACAAGCTTATACAGTGATTTTTAGAATATCACTCTAGCATTGCTAGCCGCCGGTTTTGACAAAGTGGCGGGTAATTTACTCGAGTACGTCGAGTTACTTGAGTCTTTGGAAACTCTTTTGACAATTTGTCTCGCAAACGACTTCAAGCACGGATAGACTGTATGACAAATCACGAGTCACCATGAAGCGAGGAGGTCTGGATGAGCTTAAGCTTGCTTCTAGCTAGAAAGAGAAGGTAGATTTACCATCAGAAATGATAGGCGCTGGAGAAGCGGTGTTGACAGAATTCTTGGATACTTCGGTCCCAATTAGGCCAACTCAGAGATCTTCGTTTTCTGGGCTGGGTTCTGCGGACCCGAGATGGATGTTAGCTAACGAAACCAAAGCATCTCAGCTTTCAGCGATAATTAATGGAAATCCTAATAGTTCTATCGGAGTTATTGTAGCAGTTCGGAGGAAACCTGGCTCAAACGGGAATTTGAGTTAATGAACAATTTCCAAGATTTTGTTCCGTATAATATACTGTGTATCTGTAGCACGTTTAATTAAATATGACAAATAACTCTTTTCTATGCATTGGAGAGTGTCGCCTGTCTAGATTCCGTCAAATAGCGTCGCAGGAGCCTGCTTCTACGCCAAACGAGCCTGAATTATGCACAACGTCCACCCCTGCATTTCTGAACCACCTGACAGCATCTTTGGTCATCCCCTCAACCTGGCCAAACCCTAATAAGCTGACCGTTCTATTTCGTGCCGCGTGGCAGCCATCAATATACGCCTGCAATACGTTCATGGTACGTTTGCCACAGATCCTGCCCAAATTCATGTCGTAGAAGAACACAGCGTGCAATTTTTTAAACTCCATTGGATGGACCGTTCCCCAGGGGTTACGAGGGGTACGGAAGAAGTAAGGGGATAGGAATTCGACCGTTTCGTGGTTGTAGAGGGTGAGGCCATGGAGTTTGCCAACAACCAGGAATAAGAATTTCCTGACGATGTCGAAATGTTGGTGCGGGTCAATTGGGATGGATGCTTGGAAGTCGAGATGAAGTTCGGTGATTCCAGTAAAATATTGACAGAGACCGCGCATAAGCTCGGCGAGAACGAATGGTAGGCCTTCGGGTCCAAGTCGTAAAGAATGTGGCTGGATTCGGTTATCACACCAGGAAAAAATGATTTCAACTGATGGGTAAACATTCTTCTGTCGTTCTGGAAGAAAGAATGGGAAATTTCGCGTCGTAACCGAGTTAGGGAGAACCTTCACGAAAAGAGAATCACCAAGAGGGGTATTATTATTCGAACTATATCTGGCTTCCAAACGGTTGGTCAAACCACAAAATGCGAAAGGTTCGGAGGAACCAAGAGAAGTCCGTAGTCCCTCTTCGCACGTTAACTTTATGCTGCAAGCCAGTTGGACGTTGAGCCGACAAAACAGCTGGGCACGATGCGGAGTGGGACCTCGGATTGAGAGGAATTCGAGGCTCGGGAGGTCGAAGGTGGGCGAATTGTAGTCAAACCCCGAGTCCTCGCCCGCCAAAACTGGTTCGTCAGTGTGGCGTTGACAATCTTCAAGCGTTTCAGGCGTGACATGGTGGCTACACTACGGGCAAGGTCATGTGGAGAGTATGCGACGGTACATGGCAAATTGTGAAGAGACAACTCTACCAAATTCCCGAACGCCGGCGAGTCGAGAACGAAGGTGCAGCCCCGTAGTTCCAACGAACGAAGTTTCCAATGGTCTAGGTCGTACTTTTTGGGTCGAAGTGGCAAACCATAGAGGAGACAAGGATCGAGACGCTGACATGTGGAAAATGAGGCCTGGCCCATAATACCTCTATAATCAGCGACGAGGATAAGAGATTCCAGTTTTTTGACTACTTGTTCATTCTGAACGAGGGCCAGCCGATTTTAATTGCCATCCGACGCACCCGGTGCAGTTGGGAGAATAGGAGGGTCATTTTTTCATAGAATTGAAGGTATTGGAAAGCATTGGACTCGAATATGTCCGCTATTCCGATAGTGCCGGTGCTCGACATCTTGTCTTGCGGCTGATGGGCAATAGAGAGTTTGTCTGTAATCGAGGGAAGAATGAAGGTATCGAAGGCACGTTCGCGGCAGCGTTCTAAAATCATATTCTGCAGTCCAAGATCGGCATCCATGTCGAAGCCTTGAGCACATGCAGCTGGAAAGTCGAGTAGTATGTGGCGCCACCGAAAGCAGACTTGGGAGGAATTCAACGTCGTTATGGTGGGAATAGGAGGTCCATCGAACTGTTTTCAAGAATATCTTCAAAAGAAGCTCAGTCGGAAAATCAGCGATGTATAACATGAAAGGATTCTAAATGAGGTGAGCAGAATTTACAGAGAATTCGGCGGATAAACCTACTGCAAGAGCGTTGAACCGTTTTACAAGGAAAAAAAGGAAGGAAGGAGAGTTAGGACATTGACAAGAGCCGCAGTGTGCGACCCTTATAGAGGGAGTATATAGTAAGGTGATGAGATGAGATTCGAAAAATTTATTGAAAATAAAGTTTTGTAATGGGATTGGAGTCCCGCTCTCTGAGTGACCGATGTGACGCTCCCGAGTCCCGCCTGGCGGGCCCCG
>Ga0307517_10009981_pt1 | contig 13368 bp, 6 predicted proteins | sample 23_EM_MG_FD_194515 | JGI IMG/M metagenome (GOLD analysis project Ga0307517, IMG submission 194515) | Populus trichocarpa ectomycorrhiza microbial communities from riparian zone in the Pacific Northwest, United States - 23_EM | ecosystem: Host-associated > Plants > Roots > Unclassified | place...
TATTTGTTAATAAATTTAAAAAATATTATAAATGATAACTAAACATAAATTGGAAAAATTAACGGACAAATGTAGATTAAGATATTTAATCTCGTAAGATAAAATATTTATCCGGTTGTGTTTGTTAAATTTGTTTATTAAAATATTTTTTTTATTTAATCAAAACGACGATTATAAAAATACATATAAAAATTAAATTGATTGAATCAAATTAAAGAAAAAAAATACTATAAAAGGCCACATATTATAAATATTATTTGAAAATAAATTTTTTTTTTCAAAAATAAAATTTATCTATATGAAAGAAAAAAATTTATAGATGACTCAAATTTTTTTAAAAAAACTTTAATTGCATAATAAAAAATAATTATTATTTAAAAGAGGCTCTCTAAATAAAATAAAAAAGAGAAGGAAGAGAAGGATATTGATATAAATATAAATAATTTTTTTGAAAAAAAAAACATAAAAAAAACCTGGTGCTGCTAGGTCTAGTCCATTTTGTTAGAGCCTGCATGAATGAGTTCTTATTTGTTTTTGCAACTTGGGCATATTCCACTTTAAATTTTTAATTTTTTTTTGCGGAATATTGGGATTTAAGGTTTGTTTTACTCAAAACCTGTTTTTAACTCATTTTGACCCAAAACACATAGAAAACATTTAAGAAATGGTGATAAACCTATTGCATTGAAAAAACCAAAAACTCATCCAAAAAATCAAAATTAACTTGAAATAAAAAATATATTCGAGCTCAAATTTGTTTTTTCAAGAACTTTAAAGGTAAAAAAATCCTAATATAGAAAAAAAAAGGTTAGACGCTACTAGGCTTGACCCATTTCTTTAGGGCTCGCGCGACTGATTTTTTTTTTTTGGCATCTTGGGCTGATGACATGTCCACCCTAAATTTTAATTGTTTTTTGCATCTTGGGCAGACCACAGTGGCTGGAAAATCAAGGTTTGAGGTTTTTTAACCTCAATCTGTTTTTCAATTTATTTTGATCAAAATCACAAAAAACACTTTAGAAACCGTGATCAACCTATCCATAACATTGAAAAAACTAAAAAACCGTTCTAAAAATCGAAATCAACCCGAAAAAAAATCTATCCAAGCTCAAATTTGATATACTCGTATAAAAAAAGGATGTACTCGTATAAAAAAAGTGTGAGCAACAAATTGATAAAGAAGAAAATTTATGAACAGTGAATTCACAATAAAATATGAAAAGATGCACAATGTAAAAATTTGATATCTACTGCAATGGTTCAGACCATATGTTTTTGAAATTCCTTGGGGGTTGCCTGTTCATTTCTTGGAAAATAGTTAAAAGATAGCTTCGTCCCCCGTTCCAAAAAAGTTAAAAGCATGTGTCGACGGATGTTTTGATATTTTCACATTGATTTTTATGTTAATTTCATGAGAATCAATGGTGATTTGGTCTTTTAATATCAATTAATTAATTAAAAAAAGCAAAAAGTTGGGGTGTGTATTCTTTATACGCTAGCTTGTTATCTTTGTGGTGTATGTGATGTCTCTTAAAAATATTTGTTGTTAGTGAGTTTTTTTTTTCTCTCTCTTACCTTGAAAAATACAGATTGATTCTCTTTGTTATTGATATTTTAATTTCAGTCCTTAATCTTTTCATTTCTAATTTTTATCATTGATCCTTTTGTTAAAATTTTATTTCTTTTAAATTTAATCTTTCAATTCTAATTTATCATACATAATTTTTTTTTATTTGGTCATTTTTCTTTTAATTTTTATTTTTTTTCCTAGGCTATTTTGTAAAAGTTTTGATGGTTTTCAATTTCATCTTTCTATCAAAGTTTATATGATATTATTTTTTCTAATTTGATCATTATTTTTTTGATTTTTTTTGATTTTGTTAAATTTATTTTCCTTTACAATTTAACTCTCCAATAAAAACTTTGTTCTTGCACTCTATTTTATCTTTTATTTCAATTTTCACCATCATTGTTTTAATTTCTATTTTTTAGTTTAGATCCTTTTGTGTAATTGATTTTTTTTCTCTCGATTTTATCCTTTAGAATTTTTTTTTTTTGGGGGGGCTTTGAGGTTTTATCATGTATGGTTTTTCCGGTCTAATGATCCAGGTCACATATTTGAAAAGTTAATGCGGGTTAACGTTTCTTTTTCTTTTTTTTGCTTATTTTCTTTTAAGATTTTATCGTTCAACATTATTTTTTTTTTATTAAAAAAACAGTATTTTGATTTTCTTCAATTTCTTTTGTATTGGGTTATCCCGATCTCATAGCATATGCCACATGTTTTGTGGGTTAACCACGGTTGGGTCGCCCTTGTTACCCTGATTACATGTTTATCATGTTACCTCGGTTTGACTTGAGCAAACTTTTTCTTTTTTCTCTTTTTTTATCCAATCACATACTTTCAATGTTTTTTTTTCTTTAAAAATATCGTGGTCTTTCTGTTTTTTTTTTTTTAAAGTGTGTGCCTACTATCATTGCAAAAATTTTTATTCTCTAATTAAAATGAAACCACCTTGTTAAACTTGGTGTGAGTTGGATTGCATATGCATCATAGCATGTGCCACAACTATTTTTTATTTGAAGATAGTGTTTGGGAACACAGTTGAAATCATGTTTTTTTAAAATCAAAGAAGTATTTTTTGTTTAAAATTATTTTTTTTGATGTGCTAATATCAAAAGTATTTTTAAAAAAATATTATTTTAATATATTTTCAGACAAAAAAACATTTTAAACTATAACCGCCAATATATTACTAAACAATCCCGAAATACATTTGCCCGGGAATGGACATGGTATGGCTGGCTATGGCTGCAGATCTATACCTTGGGGAAAACGGATAGAACCAAGCGAATACCACTCGAATGGTGTGCTGCCCACACTAGTCCGGCAACTTTCTTGAAAGATCAACTTCTTTGAGAATATATTTTATAAGGGGGGGCTCAATTGGGGAACCGAGTAGAAATGGCAATGCAGAAATCAAATCAAGCACCAAACAATGATTAATGATTAATAGATTGAATTCTACCATAAATAAATTATAAATACTTCTCAAAGACACAAGTCTGTTCCTTGCATGCTGAAGAATACACAAACTTGCAAGTTTAATAAGAGAAAAAAAGATGATTCTAAATAAATTAAAATTCCTCTCTAATTATCTTTCTCTAACACTAAAACAGGTAGCTTGCAACCAGGAAGATCAATATAAACTGAATCCGAAAAACTGGCTAATGATAAGGCCGAGGCCGAGGGAAATTGCTACAAGGGAAGAAGCCCATGTCAGTTTCTCTGTTATTCTGGGTATTCGGTCTTTTAATGCTTCACTACATGACCCTATAAACACCGTGTAGCTACCCATTGCAACCACAGTTCCAAACAAGAACATGATTAGAAATGCAGCTCCGGCCAAACGAGAAGGCAATGCCAGTGCAGGCAACACCATCATCAATGCATCTGGCTGTAGCCCATGGACAATACCGGTAGCAAAAGTAGCAAAACCGACCCTTTTCTTCTTCCCTACTGTTGGGGTTTCTAGTGCTTCATAGACACTAACATCACGGTCACCATTTTCTAAGGCAACACATGGAGTTGGGACTTCCGAGGCCTCCCTAATACCCATAGCACCAATAACAAGTAGAGTTATACCGACCACTCTTGTGCCCCATGTTCTGATAACTTCAATGTGGAGTCGGTCCTTTAAGAGTAGAAAGAGCAAGCCAAATATGACCTGACCTGCATCGTGCCCACAACCCCAAAGAGCTCCAACAGCAGCGCTTTCCATCCGGGATCGACCGATTGAGAGTGGAGCCAAAGCAGCAAGGTGGTCAGGCCCTGACAATGTGTGTAAGCAACCAGCAAAGAAACCAGCCCAACCACTGTTCAGTAGTTCAGTTCGCATAAGTTTTGCCCCTGCAGCAGCAGCAGCCCCCCCGGTATTGGCAGCAGTTTGGAAGGTTGCAAAAGCTGGAAAAGCGAAAACTGGGTGGATTAAGAACATAATAATACCAGAAACTACCACGAATATCCCAAGAGTAGCTGCCTGCAGCATTTTGAGAATACAGCAGATTTAGCAATTTTGACAAGATAAAGATGGAATTTTAAGAACATAATCTGGCAGTTCAATAAAAAAATTCAGCAAAATAGTAGGCATGTTCAAATTCTAAATTCACACAGAGGAGTCTGAAATTCCTTTCAAGCGGAACTGAAAGTCCTAAATCCAGGAAATAAAGAGACTGTAACAAAATTGGTACTGTTTCTGCAGGGATGGGAAAAAAAGGTAACTTGCTTCTAGGCCCTAATAATTGTCACAAGTGCCATGACAAAATCAACAAATAGTTCATTTTTCTCAACAAGAAGAAAAAAGTTCATGTCACTAATTACCAAGGAAGATGCAAACTCAACTGTTGGGATCACAAGGCATAAAATACCCAAACCTACTCAATTTCAAACAAAAAGAAATCTAGTTAGTGCTTCTAGCCATTGCCTTGTATGGAAAAATTAAGACACAATTTCTACAGCAATAATTTTTTTGGTCTCAAAAGAGCAATCAAATACAAGTAATGATAAATCTACAAGTTATGGAGGTCTATATTCAGGTAACTTAGATCCTTCAGCAATTAGATAATTAAACTTCCACAGCATGCAAATCACATTTTAATCTTGACATATCACACGGGGCTACCTCCAAGCTAAAAGAACCAAAATAAAACTTCTCTTGGAACAACTACAGATATGAAAAGAGAGTGATATGGAGGGATATGATCAAAATGCATCTCTGTTGAATGACAAATCATAAGGTAACAGAATACTTGGAGGCTTACAAATTACCAATCAGAATCGAGTCCTTTCAATTTGAGTTTAGTTTTTCACCAAAAAAATGTAAACAATGAATTACTTAGAACTAATCCAACTTGACTTGAGCTTCTACAATAATTGGAACTAAACCAGTGTTTGCAATGCAGTGCATTTCTACCTGCATCACCTGAGACACCAAATTCACAAGAGAATTTAAGCATTTCGGTGATTAAACAATAACTTAAACAGCATTTCGATGCCACCTTAAAATGAAAGCATTATAAACTACACACTGAAATCCCAAGGAAATTATTTTCAAGAACACAAGCCATGCTACACGCCCATGATTCCAGTTTCATATCAAACACAGACATTTATTTAATTTTCAGTAATCCCCCTTCCCCTTCAACTACTTTACATAGATAGCTTATTATTACTCCAAATTTTACACTTCATGCCACCATCCCATAAACCTCAACCCTAGTAGATACTTCATACTAGTCCATCATCACCAAAAATCCATAAAGGACCTCTTTTTACTCAAGTTATTCAACTATGATCTCTCATGGGAATTCATTCAAGGATAATATAAACTAGAGATACCTTTAAAGCATTCCATCATAACAAGCATTGTTATATATCAGCACAATGGAACATATGAACGTGGTAATTGCATATTTAGTTAGACTCCACTCCTTTCAATCTGAGCTTATTTTTCAGAAGACAATGTAATCAGTGAACTCCTTAGAACTAAAGCATCACGACTTAAGTTTTCTATAATAATTGTAACTAAAGCAAACTCTATCGTGTAGTGGAATTCTCTGCATCAATGGCAACTTCAAATACACGAGTCAAGGGATTTGCACATTTCAGTGTCTAGAACAGAACTCACAACACAACGCTGCCTTAAGAACAAAAGCATAATAAATTACATATTCAAATCCCATTGTGGTCATGTTGAAGCATTCACACCATGCTTCTCACCAACGTGTCCAATTTCTTATAAAACGAGCCAAAAATATTCATTTTCAGCAATTCCCCTCTCCTTCCCCTTCTTTATTTTACAAACACGGTCCAATTGAAACCAAATATTTCACCCCTGTACTTCCGTTCCACAATCCTCAAATCTAGAAGGAATTAGTCCATCATCTAAAAATCCACAAAAAAGACCACTATTTCACAATATCATGGCCTGAATTGTTCAATTATGATTTCTCATGGAATTCATTCTAGTGATATTTAAAACCTTCCCATCACAACCAACCATCAAAGTATCAATATAATTTCCCTTGCATTGAACATCCTAGTATGTACTAGCCCATCATCACTACAAATCTACAAAAAAGACCAATCTTCTTACCACAACACCGCCTCAAATAATTATATTATGGTTTCTAATGTGAACTTATTCAAGTGTAACGTAAGCTAGCCATATGTAAAGCCTTCCTATCATAATAAACGTAGCTAACTATAGACAAAACTCTCTGTTCAACTAAAAATCCCAGCAGGCATTAGTCCATCACCTCTAAAACATAAGACTCCTTGAAAAGACCAGTCTTTGTACAGTACCATTGCCTCGTAAAAATCAATTATGATTTGTGTTGGCAGTTCATTCAACGACACCACAAACTTATGATATCTAAAGTCTCATGATCATAACAAACATAGTAAATCAACCAACTGTCCAATTAAGTTGCAACATTGCACAAAAATTAATTCTGCACTGCATAAAAAACAGAACTTTAGCCAAACAACCACACAAACTCAATACCTTAGACTTCACAGAAACTCCACCAACGATCTGTTTGACATGGTTGGATTTTGGCGTCGACCCAGTTGAAGAATCAACCTGAAGAGGTGGGGTTGATGGATTCTCATATTTGCAAGAGACCGAGTTGACTCTCCTGAACCCAGGCCTTGTCAACGAGGGAAAACCAAGTTTTGGTGACTCAAGTTTGATGAGTCTAGGGAGCAAAGGAGTGGGCCTTTTGAGGTGGGTTTTTAAGGGAGTAGAAGGAGGAGAATACAGAAGCCTCTCCATGACTTCTCTCTGTGTGCGGAGAGGTAAATATTTTGCAGAGAGAAGGAGAGAGTACGGGGTTTGGCGAGGATAAAGTTATGGCTGACAGAGTTTAACTTTAACTGAAAATTGAAATTTTGTGATTTTACATGGAAAACATGTTTTATTGCTAAACATACGGCAAACCCTGAATTTAAATTGCCATGCAGCTCAAATCTTACCGATTTATCAGTACAATCTTCCCAATACAGGGAAGTGGGTTATATGCTTCCAAATATGACAAAATTTTAAATCTTAGCCCTATTGTTTTGTTTTTTCTTTGTTGGCTAAAATTAAATTTCTACCATATATACAACAAATCTCTTTGTACACTTAAAGCTCAAAAACCCAAATTTCTTGTTTCATTAAAAAAAAAAACAAAATTTGTCCCCATTGCACTACACTACACTACTCAATATTTATTTGGAAAAAAAATAGTGTAATTTCACTTACAAAAATGCTACGCTTGACAATGCATTTTGATCTGGTTTAAGAAAACCTTGACTTAGTTCAATTTTATTCGAGTTCTTTCACTATACAAGAAAAATCACATGGTATCTCATATTTTTTCTGTTCTTAAACACGAAAGAGAAAAAAAGGATAATGTTTAAAAAATGAGAAATTGTCCTCTGAGACAAGTGATATTGTGTCTTGGAGACAAGTCAGATCGTGGTTTACTCAATAATTCAACTTCGAGAATACAAGTCCACCACCGATGATATCATAATTCATAACTGACCAGTCTTAAAAGTAAAACAGTGGGGTTTGAGCAGGCTATGGGAACCATGCACGTTCAGAGTGAGATACGTTTTAGGTGAAGATCTTTTCCCTTTTGGAACATAGTAGGTGAAGTTGGGAGCCATGACAAATAAGACTTGGCTTTTTTCTTCGTTTTTCAATAGTTTGGTGGTATTTTCGGCTAGCTCGTGGCAAATGTCCGTTCCACCCATTCTTAGGAATTGAACCATGGTTAGTGGTCATGCTACTACTAAAAGAAGCTAGGGTTCTTGCTATCGTGAGACCTGGAGTTTTGGATATCACAAAGGATAAGTAAGGTTATCTCTGAATTCTAATCAGTTGTTCTAAGTGTGTGTAGTCCACAATTGAGCACATCAAAGTTCAAATACAGACAGGCTCATGCTGGCACATAGGCTCCTCGCTTTGGCATGCGCTCGGCACACGCAAAACAGAGTGCCAATCAGTAATTTAGTTGAGCCACCGTTCCACACTGGATTTTGCCATATTTGGCGAGTGCTGCAGGGATGGTCCTTTAAATCTGATGCATTTGATCCAGTGCTGGCATTTTGTTCACATCGGAGAAGAAAAAAGGATAGAAAACTCAATTTCTTTGGCTCGGTTGTAGTGAAAAAAAAGTTAGGGTGCTTCGTAAAAGAAACGCCCAGTACTTGGAATCAGAGGAAATTTTGTTTTTATCAAAAAGTTGGTCGATTTTTTTTCTTGTTTTGCAGTGGACCGAGTCAGAACGGAAGCACGCATTAATTTTTCTAAAAGCAATTCTTACAACATGTTGTTGATCAAAGCAATTTGATGACAAATAATTGGTTTACCATTTATTTTCATGATTGATAAATGGAACTTATGGTTCCCTTTGACTGCTGAATCAATCCACGAATAGGGCTAGCCACGGCCCTTTACTGTTGCTACACAAAAGTGGTCTGTATATGGTGGCTCTCAAGTCTGAATTGATTAAGCCTGGTCCAACTGAGGCTCGAGCCATTCCATGATCCAGGCTAATCTGATGGGATTGATTTCTGGTTTTCTGGTCGTATCTCCGAAATTATTTTCATAGTAGTTAGCCAATGAAAGGTTTACTCTTGCCATGGCTTGTAGAGAATTCTCCACAAGGACCATATCAGATGACCTCTAAGCTAGCATTGTCCAAACAACTTGGGTTATTTCCGTCATTTACTAAAAGTGATAAAAGCAACCTTATGTGTCAAACTTACACAAGTGCCATCTCACCATTATCTTTATACCAAATGGAAGGTCCAAAACTTCCGAGCCACAATGACTCAACACAACACCACCACAAAACACCCTTCATGGCTCTATCCTAATAGACCACACCCAATCACTAACCAACCTCCCATATCATCTTGCACCCCATTAACAGATAGCAAATCAGAAGTTTCCAAAGTCAACAGCCAAAGCGAAAAGCCTAACCTCATTGGACAAGACTTTGGATATAGTGTGTGCACCACCACATTATAGCAATTTTGTCTTACTAACTAGACTACCAGAAATTTAAAAAGGCCACTCACTTGTAATGCAATGTACTGTGCCCCTCACATTCTTTATTGAGCTCTGGTGCTTCTAGCTAGGTAGCTTCAATGGCAAAACCAATTTCAATTGAAGTCTACAATCCAAATGGCAAGTACAGGGTTGTTAGCACCAAATCAATGCCTGGAACTCGCTGGATCAATCTCTTGATTGAGCAAGACTGTCGTGTTGAGGTAATTTACTTGATGTCTGTAAAGGGCCATCTTTGTTTTTCAATTTCTTAAAACGATTTTGTGAATTTGACAGACTTTTGTTTTTGTTGGCTTTAATGTCTACTAGATATGCACCCAGAAGAAAACAATACTGTCTGTTGAGGATATTATTGCTCTAATTGGTGATAAGTGTGATGGTGTAATAGGCCAGGTAATTCATTAATTTCTTATGTGGGTTCATGTTGGAAATTGCTGTTTACATGTTTAAGAACTGTGGTTTTGTACTATTTGGTGATTCAGTTGACAGAAGATTGGGGGGAGACATTATTTGCAGCATTAAGCAGGGCAGGTGGAAAGGCATTTAGTAACATGGCTGTTGGTTACAATAATGTTGATGTAAATGCTGCTAACAAGCATGGTGTTGCTGTTGGAAATACTCCTGTAAGTTCAATCTCTTTTATACATGTTTTGAGCAAGTCTGGAATTCCTGGGGGCAAGTGAATTGATTGACGGGTTGGTTATTTGGTTAGGGAGTGCTTACAGAGACAACTGCAGAGTTGGCAGCATCACTTTCTTTAGCTGCTGCTAGAAGAATTGTTGAAGCAGACCAGTTCATGAGGGCAGGCTTATACGATGGATGGCTTCCTCACCTGTATGACTCCAATCATCGCTTGTCTTAACATGTGTTAGATTCCAAGTGATTGTGTAAATGCAGTTGTATGACTATTTGATTTGGTCATGTTTTTTGTAGGTTTGTTGGAAACTTGCTCAAAGGACAAACTGTTGGTGTCATTGGAGCTGGTCGCATTGGATCCGCTTATGCCAGAATGATGGTAATCTCTTGATTCTGGGTATATCATATGTAATTCCTTTTAAAGACCTGGCTTGGAGTAGCTGAATTTCCGAGTCAACTGGATTGTTTAGTGGACTCACATATCAAGCTTAGCAAATCAATTTAATTAGAGTTGATACACATATATAAGCATTAATCTGCTGTTAAAGAGAACTTTGATGGCACGAGGCAGTCCACGCTAGTTCATAGCGCAATTTCATGTCGTAAAACATGCTGTGAATGAATGTTTAAGGATTTTTGTACTTTGCCAGAAATTATGGTTTTGAAATCGCAGACCACATGTTTAAATATACTCTTTCCTTCTTTATTACAGGTTGAAGGGTTCAAAATGAATCTTATTTACTATGATCTCTACCAATCCACACGCTTAGAGAAGTTTGTTACAGGCATGCTTCTGAGAATCTATCAAAATTATTTACTTTTCAATTCCTCTTTGTAGTCATAATAGTATGCTTTGTGATTGCAGCTTATGGTGAATTCCTAAAAGCTAACGGCGAGCAGCCAGTTACTTGGAAAAGAGCAGCCAGCATGGATGAGGTGCTTCGAGAGGCAGATGTGGTGGGAATCCTTTGCTGATAATTTGTGTCTTACAATGCTCTTAAGTTTGATTTTTGTCTATTCAAATAATATGGATTGCCATCGGTGTTCATTGTAGATAAGTCTTCACCCAATATTGGACAAAACCACTTACCATTTGATCAACAAGGAAAGCCTTGCAACAATGAAGAAGGTAACTATTTGAAGCAATGTTCTTGTAGACACCGAGAGTTATTTGAGAAGGCAAACCTTAGCACTGAGCAAATTACCTTCTGCATCTGTAGGAAGCAATCCTTGTAAACTGCAGTAGGGGTCCAGTGGTTGATGAAGTAGCCCTTGTAGAGCATTTGAAACAAAATCCTATGTTTCGTGTTGGCCTTGATGTCTTTGAGGTAACTGAACTGGACTTCTCTGTCTCAATTTTTGTCGATGAAAGCGAAACCACCATTAAGTCATGCATGATTGTTCTCCAATTCTTTTGTATCAGGATGAACCTTACATGAAGCCCGGGCTTGCTGACATGAAGAATGCTGTTGTTGTACCTCACATTGCTTCTGCTTCCAAGGTAAAACTGATAGATACATGATTTGACCGAGGTCATTAAGGCTTTCCATGGCCAATCAGTGACATTAACAAATATTTCGCCTCGTTGGTTTTGTAGTGGACTCGTGAAGGAATGGCAACACTAGCTGCTCTGAATGTCCTGGTACGTTGAAATTTAGAAAAAAATCAAACAAGTAGCTCCAGAGCCATTTTCAAGTTCATTTAGCTGATGTTTAATCCCTATGTTTTGGCTGCTCTCTGTATTGCAGGGAAAGATTAAAGGGTATCCAGTGTGGGGCGATCCGAATCGGGTAGCACCATTTTTGAATGAGAATGCTCCTCCACCTGCTGCAAGTCCAAGTATTGTGAACGCAAAAGCCTTAGGTAATGCAAAGGACTTGGATAATTGTTTGCCAAGTGAATCTCCAGTCTCCACATTTGAGGCATCTCTTGACCTTGTTATCTTGCTTTTGCCACAGGTCTACCTGTTTCAAAGCTATAAATCATGGAAGGCTGATCATCATCTAGGGGCCTTGTGGTTTATAATGTGTGTGTTTCTGAATATCGGATCATGGTCTCTACTATGATTTTCTCTTGGTAGATGCATAACAACCGTGTAATGAGTATTATGAACTTAAATAGCAATATTTTGCTCTGAGCTTATGTTGTTGACACTATGCTTTAAGCTATTTGGATTTGGTGGGTTAATTTCTCAGTTCAATTTTTAAAATTTTAATTGTTTTTCAAAGTATTTTTAACTTGAAAATCCATTTAAAAAAATATTTTTTTTATTTTTAACATAAAAACAATATAAAAACATAAAAAAATTAATTTAAAATAAAAAATAATATATATAAAATAAAACATTCCAAAATGTATCGTGTTCTACCATGATTCGGCTGTGTAGATCATGATGCTGTTATTGGAATCGGTTCACTCATCTGGTGTGCAAAAATCACTACTCGTAGCATTCTTTGATATGACAACATATTCTACAAATATACTCTTAGACTAGGGTGTGAAAGTAAGTTCTAGATTATGAGTTGTTAATTTTAGATTTGATAGGTAACCCTTGAGGTTTGATTTAAAAGAGATTCTTCCCCATGTTATTATCTTAATTCCAAAAGGAGGATATAAAAAAGAAATTTCTCCCAACGATTCCAATCCGAGTGTAATTACCCATTAACGACCTGACTAAGAAAAGATCTATTAATTAGCCTTAGAAATCATTAAAAAAAAATAGCCACGCAATGATTAATGAATCCGCCTCGTTTGTTTGTTGGAAAGTAATTTTTTTTTAAAGTAAATTTAGGAAAAGTGAATTATTTTCCGATGTTTGGTAGTGTAATGAAAAATAAGTTTGAAAATACTTTCCAGTGTTTGGTTATGTCATGGAAAATGAGCTGGAAAATAACTTATTAATGCTTTATTTTTTTCAAGTTTATTAAAATAATGAGGAACACATCTTACAAATTAAAAAGTTGAATGAGAATGTAATTGAAAAAAAAAATATAATTTCATAAATTATCTCAAATAAAATAAATAATAATCAAAATAATAGAGATCAAATCTAAAAAATAAAAAAATTAAAAGATGAAGAAATAAAAATAATAATAATTAACATTTTATAAATTATTTCAAATAAAATAAGTAACAATCAAAAGAATGAGGATCAAATTTGATAGATAAAAAATCTCAATTAAAAAATGATAAGGGAAAAGCAAATAACAATTATAAAAATGAGGACCAAAATTAATATAAAAATTAAATTCTAAGGGATGAAATTGAAAAACAAATATTCAAAATAAAATATATATAGCAATCAAAAGTTTGAGGACCAAATTTGATATAATCAGCAAATAATATGACATTTCTAAATTTTTCATAACTTCCGGAAAGTGTTTTCCGTCCAAAATAAAAAGAAAATACTTTTCTGAAAACCAAGCCAAATTTTCTTTTGACCGGAAAGTGTTTTCCATTGACCAATTTTCCTAAGGGCAAACAAACACAGGAAAGTTTGGAAAATAATTTCCCGAAAATCATTTTCTGGAAAACAAACACAGCCGAAAAGTGAAAAAAAAATACAATGTACATTAAAGCTGACTCTTATGTGCCCCTAGTGATCGTT
>Ga0307517_10009982_pt1 | contig 13367 bp, 10 predicted proteins | sample 23_EM_MG_FD_194515 | JGI IMG/M metagenome (GOLD analysis project Ga0307517, IMG submission 194515) | Populus trichocarpa ectomycorrhiza microbial communities from riparian zone in the Pacific Northwest, United States - 23_EM | ecosystem: Host-associated > Plants > Roots > Unclassified | place...
TTATTAGTCTAAGAATTGCAAGCTAATATAATAATAATAAAAAAACCCTAGCATAACTTGCATGAGCTATTTCTCTTTGCGTGTGTGCATGTGTGTAGACAGCTTGTGATCTAAATCGTCGAATTATATATTTTTTATTATTAGTGTGAATATTCGAGTTAGCTTGTATATATCTCAATTAATTTTACGAGTTTTAAAATTAATAATAATTATATATAAATATCTAATAGCTTTAAAAATATGTGAGATTCAAACTATATTATGGATAATTATTGGCCCACAACAGTTGTTAATGCACAGTGTTGAAAAGGACAAGGACCTGTTGCAATATTTATGAAACTATACGGACTTATTGCAATATTTATGAAGAGTTTCATTTGGTTGTAGTTTTTCTGCTGGTGTTGGCCGAATGATAAAGAACCAATCATCTCTCTCCTCTCTCTTTTTGTTTAGTTTTTTCTTTGGAGTGTTTAATATGAACAGTAACTGGAACCCATTTCAAGCCATGATCTTCAGCCCATTCCCTTATTTTGTATAAGTCATTTACGGCCGTGAATCTTTCTGGGGCCAAGCTGTTTTTTCCGATGGAGAAATTCCATGGTAAGGGCTTCAGAAAGCTTTTAATTATATAAGATCGTTGACATTTTACCTCCGAGACATGGCTTCTTTATCAACAAGAAATTCCATCCTCCTTCGATACCGTTGGGGAATAGAACCAAGGCCATGTCTTCATTATTCTTGCCAGAAAGTTTCTCTGAAAAGAACTTCTCGGCAATAGGAACCCCTCCATTGAGATTTATCTATTACAAACCAAAGGAGAACTGATCAACGTTAAAATTGATCAACGTTGATCAATTCAATACTGATAGAACATCATTTCCGTCCTCCTAATTACCATCCATTTAAAATTTTATTACAATTTATTAATATACATGATCAACGTTTAAACTTGGAAACAAATATGAAGCACAAACGAGATTAAAAGAATACCTCTCAACTGAGTTTTCACGAGAAGAAACTGCCATTCCTTTGATTTGAAGCCTCAGACAGCAAAAGGGGCTGCTCTCTTTGAGATATATGAAGAATCCTGTCCTTCTTCAAGTGCGTGTTGAACAAGAGGTCTAGGCGCTGAAGATATATGAAAGACAATCTATGGAAGGGGAGCAAAGTATACGGGGATGACTAACCATGTTAATCACGGACATCCACAGAGGTGTTTCAATGTCAAGTTATTAGTACGGCTGGGGCTCTACACTACAGGAGCCTGCACAAAGATTATTTTTTCCCTGGTTAATTCCTGATTCCTCTGTTTATTTATTTATTTATTTTAATATGCGTGGATTATTTTAAGAAAAAAAAAACCTAGCTGACATTCTTTCAATTCTAACATATAATTTTATCCTTCTCTTTTCGACTATAACTCTGTAATAGCTTGAATTATACTCGAATATGTCTGGAAAGACAAAAAAATCGAAAGTGACAGTTCCAAATAGCAATTTTCAGAGAAGGCATCATCATCATCATCATCATCAAATATAACTTCGATTTTAGACAACACGTTCCGATCATAGAATACACTAATGAATTATGATTGCATTTTTCTTAAGTGATTGTTCCAATATTTTAATAATATTACATACCCATGTTTTAGTTAAATGTAACGTAATGCCACAGCCCCTAGAACCAAATTGATATCGTCGATTATGAGCCCACGCGCTTGATATCAACCCACAAGCAGCTTCAAGGTGAAGATACATAAGTTCACGTGGAAAAGAATTATTCAGGTAAATCATAATCCTTCTAGTTACCAAAGAAATTATTCAAGCAGCAGGTTTCACAGCAGCTTCCTGCTTATCAAGTTCTTCCAGAGCTGTCCACAAATTTGGATCTTCATAATCCTTTATAATAAGTGTAGGCTTTGCCTCCATCAATAGATGCTCTGGATTTCTGGTAGTTAAACCAACGACAGGCATCCCGGCTGCCACTCCAGCTTTTATGCCTGAAACAGAATCCTAACCAAGGACAAACAGAACACAAATTTAGGAAAATCTCGCAAGCTGCAGAAGCTTAGAAAATAACGCTGCCAGGAAGAAGGCTGACCTCGCACACAAAGGTATGGTCCTTTGACACATTGAGCACTTCAAGAGCCTTCAAGTAGGGTTCTGGGTGTGGTTTGGCGTGCTCACAATCATCCCCAAGGATAACAGCATCAAAAAAATCAGAGAGGCCCAGAAGTGAGATCATAAGTTCAGCATTTGCTCTTGGAGCATTGGTAACTGCAGCCCGTTTCAGCCCATGATCTTCAACCCATTTCTTCAATTTATATATTCCATTTACAGGCTTCAGTTGCTCAGATGCCAATCTGTTTTGCATAGAATAAGTTATACGGTTTAACCAAGAGAAAATCTCAACACATGAACTGAACTAGCAGGTGATCTACCTTCGAAACATCACTTCCTTATCGTCCATGAATTTTAATCCTCGTTGGAGATCATCGGGAAAGAGGAGCAAAGCAATATCCTCATTATGCTTCCCGGCAATATTCTTAACAAAGAATTCCTCTGTAATTGGGACCCCATCATTGAAACTTATCTGGTAGACAACGCAATGTGATTAAGTCTCTAATCTGGATTAATTTTCAAAAGTATAGCTCAAGTGAAAGGTCATATGTCTCTATCAATTAGACAACATGATTTGAGATATTCTCACCACCTTAAGGAAAGAACATGTCCTCTTACACTTTTCCATGGTGTGATGCACAAGTGTGTAAAAGAAACATTAAGATCACAACACAATCAAGACCTGAGTTTTCCGCATAGAAGCATTACCTCTTGAAGCATTTCTCGGAAGGCATAGTAGTGGAGGGGATCTGAATCGCATAGAGTCCCATCAACATCAAATAGTACAGCTTCCAATGGAGCAAGCTTGGAGAGAGAAAATTTACTGCTTAAAGACAACAGCATGAGATTATGATCTAACAATAAAGAATCCCAGACCACAAAAAACACACAGCTTTTATCTTGACAAGTCTGGCACCAGCTTATCTGCCAGCTACTTAGGCATCGAAATAGCATCAAGAACCAGTGTCAAAACCACTCTGTCACTAGATTTGAGTCACTTTTCGTCATTCAAGTTTATTCACTTTCTTCCAATATTACATGATTTGACAAAGGGAAAAAAAAAGAATAAACTTGTCCATTTCAGTTTGTTTTTGTCAGGTCCAACTCTGTGATAATAGCATAAAAGCATAATCAACCATGGAACTGGATGATGTTGACTCCTAACTATTGCACCCAGGTTTGGTGTTAGCTTTCAAGTAATAACAGGAAAGTTGCTTGCAGCAATCCATTTCCAGCCTAAAATTGAAAACCTCTAGCTAAAAGCATCAATAGTCATAGTTCCTGATAAGTTATAGTGAGACGAACCATAGAGTTGATGCATACATATTTGGGGCTGGCTGTCAGGGGAAACTTATAAAACCAGCACACTAGCACAAGCTCACATCTTCAGATGAGCCTAACTGTTAAGACCTTAGGCCGAAAATACTCTTTCGATAAGTTAAAAATCAGGGGAGGTGGATACAATTTAGCAATTGCATATGAATACTCAACTTCAATAAGTTGTGCCCTAAATACTCCTTCAATAAGTTTGGATCAAATAGTGAATATTATTATATCAACAGAAACTAGGCTGCCAGACTAATGTTGCCCTTTTTTGACATTCAGCCATAACCCTTTAATATTTCTTCTTAAACATCAATGCAGGGAGCAGCCATGACCTTTGATCATGATAATTCCACAGCCATAATTCCGCTCTCTTTTTTGATGAATTATACCGACATCATTGTCACAAGAAAAATGAGGCAAAGAGGAAAAAAAAACATTGCCTTGTCAAACTCGGTATATTCAGAGCAATGCATGCGGTAATAGCAAACCGATCGCAGAAAAAACCAATACATGTATTATGGTTCTTAAAAAAGAAATTATGAAAATCAAGTCCAACAAACCAGGAAGATAGCCATAAGCTAGAGAGATCATAACTCCAAGAAAAATAAAAGAGAAGAACACGATGATGGTGATCCAACCAAGCATTTAAAAGAAGCCAATAAAAAACAAATAGGAAGAAAGAGAGATGAGAAAAACTGACGTATCAGAAACAGTCATGATTTGATGCCCTTGGAAATACAGAAGCCTCTCTCTCTCTTTTTGCTCTTGAAAAACAACAAATGCCTTTGGCAAAGGTCGTTAATCTAAATAGAGAACCAATGAGGAGATTCCAGACCAGCTGGCTACTTGCCTGTCATTTGCATTTGTTCTTCTGTTATTTGCCCACGTGACCCTTATCTCTATTATTATTATTATTATTATAGCCCCCAAGTTTTCTACGAATGTTGATTGATCTCTCCTTTTCCTAATTTCTTTGGATTATAGGCAATTATAATTTATTTTTTTACCGAATAATCTTCTTCAAGTAAGTTGTTATTAATTAGTTGAAAAATCTCATAGATTATTGTTGAAATTCTTGGATATATAAATATTTGAAAAAATAAATTTATTAAACTTACTCACACCCAACTTTGGTGTGAACTTGATTGTTCTTTTGAAATAATTAAAATATAGTAATTATTAGTGAAAAATATCAGGAGAAGTAATTTTTTTTCAATAAAATTAGCGTTGTTTAAACAATTCAATCTTTGAGAAAGATATTTATGTAATTATTATATAGTTGAAAATACTAAATTTTTTCTATGTGTGAAAACTACTCGATAAAATGTATTTTTATGAAAATTACTTGACATTTAAAAAAAATTAAAAATATTTTATTTCCACGTGGTAATTAAATTTCAAAGGCGTGTAAGAAACCTAAGAGGATAATAAAATTAAATTACTTTAATTAAAACTTAAAATATCAAAATAAAATCATTGTCTTTCTTTTTTTCTTTTAATCAATGAATCATACTAAGAGGTTTTACAAGTGTTGCAAATACTAATACAAATATTTTTTTCATATTTATTATCATAAATAATTTTTAATTTATTTAATTACATGTATGTATAATATAAAATTTTGAATTTATATTTTGAATTTTTTTATATACAAAAAATATAAAAAAAAAAACTTGCATATATAAATTTTTTATATAAAAAAATATCTAACGCCATCTATTTTTTTTTTCAATTGGAGCACATAATATAATATAACAAAAAAATAATAAGGGCTTAATCAGGCTGGTTTGCCGAGGAAGGCCCTCACATGGCCCTAACAATGAGCCAGGGAACAGCCCAAATCACCCGCATTCAATGAGCCGATTATCACATTAAGAACACCCTTCTGGGCCATAGCAAACATGTCCAGATTCTTAACGATGGAACATATATACTGTTTATGCATTGCTTAAGAGTTAAAATTACGTCTCCTGGAGGATGGTGGGGGCGATCATTAGGGTTTAAACAAACAAGTTTAGGGTTCCAAGGACAGTAACATAAAAAAAAACTTCAGAGCTCCAACATGATTTCATGATTACATCTAACCTATGCAACTTCTCATCAGACTTGTATTTCTCATGCATGATATCAGGGGTCCATCAAACACTAGCGCGCATCATGCCCCTGAAAGGCACTGCACAAATTGTTTTAAAACCTTGAGTCAATTTTACGCCGGCTTGCTGAAACTAGTGCTTTCCATGTCATGGCTGATGTAGTTCCATGGAGTATGGACTCCCTTCCTGCCAGTCTGCGTTGGTGTGCTGCTTACGCATCTTCTCGGCCTGTCGACAAGAAATGTGCAGTCAGCTTGGCTAAATTCCTGAGCACAAGAAACACGAGTCGAACATCAGAGCTTGGTAAAATCAAGTACCATTGATCAGGAAAACTGAGGGTGCACTGAACTCAGGTTTTGAATTCTTTCCAAGAGATAACGTTGTTGAATTCTTTGGAACGCATTAAGAAATAGAAATGACAGAGTATGCCGGTCATTTCAGCGGTCTTCATCTCACGTTTTGTGGTACAAATTCGATGTTTCGGGAGGCTTTGTTATTGCTCAAACTAGCTTCAATCCATGTCACCCTTTTCAGTTTAGCAACACAATTGTTTTGCACGATGTTTTTTGAAATATTTTTTAATTAAAAAAATATTAAAATTATATTTTTTTAAAAAAAATTATTTAAATATCATAATATCACAATTTAATGTTTTCTCAAATAAAAAATACTTTATAAAACAAGTTATAACACAAAAACAAACATTTTCTGATATTTCCTATGCACATTCCAACCCAGAGAAATCAAAGACGGTGACCGGTGAGAACACCAATAGATGCCTAACCCAAGGGCTCTTTGGTGGAAATCCACCAAACTGTCCCCTTCATTTTTCCAATCTCTCACGCCAAATTGTTTTGAAGTATCCAATATTTGAATTCAATATTCAGCCCAATTACAACCAACCCTCCGAGAGAGAGAGGTCATCATGGCCGAGCAGCCTGTATGTGTGAATCAGCTAACGTATATTTCCAATAATGCATTATCTCTAACATGATTTTGACCGGACAACGGTAAAAAGCTGCTAGATTTTCTATGGTGAAAGCAGAATAAATCGCGATTAGAAATTCTTGCTAGAGAATTAATTATAATCCGGATACTTTTGCTAATTCCGAAGACTTCATCAAGTCGAATTTTCATATGAGAGATTGCAGTTTTCTATATTTTACCAAAACAAGTAATTCCAAGTCTAAGAAGGTACCTAGGAAACACCCGTAACAGATTTCCACGCGTTGAAAATATTGTTTATCTGAATGTCAAACTTGGCAAAGTTTACCAAACTAAAGAATATGGGAGGCTGTTTTTGCTATAAATACTACAAGCCTTGTTCATTGCATGCATTACCACCTTATCTTCTTTGCTTTTATTATCTTCTCTCTTTGTATCCAATAATGGCTCCTTCTCTGCGGTTCCTTTTGTTTCTTTCAGCAACCTTGTTCTTTATGCAGACTCTGACAGAGGCTGCAACATGTAGCGACTGTTTCATTCATTCTCGGGCAGCTTACTATCCAAATTCTGATGAAAATGGAACAGATAGTAAGAGACCTCTACTAAAATATTAGAAGAATAAAAACAATTAAATTAACTGTGCACTTATTACCAATTGAGCATGCATTCTTATGAGTCTCTTTTCATGAATTGCAGCTGGCAGATGTGGATATGGTTCATTTGGAGCAACACTGAATGGTGGGGATGTAGCAGCCGCATCTGACCTCTACCGTGATGGTGTCGGTTGTGGTGCTTGCTATCAGGTACCAATTAAAAGCATCATGATTGCAAACCAGCTTGTAACCCAAAAAAAGAAGAATTGCTAACATACATTTTTTTTTCCTGCTATAGCATTACATGGCATGATTCTGTTATTGGTTTTCTTTAAGCGTCGAAATACTCACCATAATGGTTTACTGAACCAGGTAAAGTGCACCAACAGTTACTATTGCACTGACAACGGAGTGACCATTGTTATAACTGACCAAGGATCAAGTGATAATACCGACTTTATTCTCAGCAGACGAGCCTTCGGTCGGATGGCTCAAACCACAGATGCAGCTGCATCTTTATTAGCCCTCGGAGTAGTTGATATTGAATATAGACGGTAAGTTATACATGATAAGACTTGAAGCAAGAACCTCTTATTTTTTCATTTACAAGAGACAGGTGAAAGCAAGTTTAAGAATGACTAAAAAAAAAAGACTACTTTTAATAGGGTGAGCAAAAAGAAGTATATTCTTGGTTTTAATCATCAGCAGGGCAAGCATTTGAAATAATCTCCCCAAAGATGAACTCTTAGAAATAGCAACTTGAGCATAGAAGGGTTATCAAGCATCCTTATTCCTTCGTTTTCATGATGAAAACTGCCCCTGCTCTCTATTTCATGAAGGTTTGTCATGTACAGTGGACTATTGAACTCTTTCTCCATGCAGTGTTTCATGCAGCTATCCATACAAAAATATAACCATCAAAATCGACGAGAACAGCAACTATCCTTATTATCTGGGTTTTGTCATTTGGTATCAACAAGGAAGAAGCGATATTACTGCTGTTCAGCTGTGCGAGGTAATATGCACATCTTGTAATAATATCAAATGCACCTTTTATTAAATATGCTTAGTGTCAAAGATGACGGCAAAGGGAATATTAGCTGATATAACACGGGAAAAGAAACTGGATATAAAGAAAGTAAAATCAGCAACTAGTCTCTAGCTCATTGAATGAAAACAACCAAATTTAAATCATCCAAATTTTACATGTTCTTTGAGTCACCGAAACTGTTACTAACAAAAGTTCTATTATGTGCAGACGCAAAATTTTGTATGCAAGCTCTTGGACAGAAGCTACGGATCTGTATGGACAACTACCTCTCCCCCCAGTGGACCCTTGTCACTAAGAATGTTATTCAGTGATGAAAATGGAGATGAGACATGGGTAGTTCCAGTCAACAACATACCTAATGACTGGAAAGCTGGAGAAACATATGATACAGGAGTACAAGTAAACTTATAAAGTCCTGGGAAGCAGATAAATCTATCCAAATAAGCCCGTTGCACTTCGTTTATTTATTATTTTATCCTTTATTTTTGTACACGGGTATAGGGTCTAAGAAACTCACGAAAGTAATCATTTTAATGTTGACTATAAAAATTCCTGGTATACTAATAAAATTTGATTTCTTATAACTTTACTTTCCTCAACTTTAGCCAGAATGTCTGCTACTAGTCAACATCACTAATCCCAGTAATGGAAAAGACTGCACCTGTCCCTTTAGATATTCTTATAAATTAATATACTTTGGTGCATAGCAGAGTTACTAACGAATAAAGTTTCCAACTTCTATAAATTGATCACTGTTGGCACTTGAAGGGGAGAATGGGCAAAAATTCATACAAAAGTGAAGTTCAACATCTGACGGTTAACGCTTATTCCATCTAACAATTACTACATAGCTGTACATATATAAAGAGAAAATCAGCTGATGTCAGCATCCTAACCTGATTGTACTAATAGCTTGTCATTCTTTCATAATCAGAGAAAAACAGCATCAAGCAGCATCTTTGTATAAAATTCCACAGATAATGCAATCACACTGGAATGCTTGCAACAATGACATGGTGTCATGTTAGTATCGGAGACTTCATTTTGGTTATAGGATAAAAACAAAGTTGTAGATAAATATGACAAGAATTATGGTTCTCCTTTCATGATATCTCTTTACCTAATAATTTCAAAGTTTTGTAGCATGCACTTAAAATCTGTAAATCTCTATGCCACCTTCAGAATGCTCCCATATGTATCCTAGAAATTTGCAGGAGGGATAACCTTTTAAGTGGAGAGTTTACTCTCATGCAATCCATCTCTAACTGTTAGCAAAAGCAATTAAGTTCAGGTTATCTAAAACCAAATGTGTGTTCATTTGAGCTCAAAACAAACATAATTTCAAACTAGAGATTCTGTTAGTGAGAGAACTAGCTTACAGCCTCCATTGCTAAGGTTAATATTATGTGTTCTTGCAGAAAGGAAGTCAGATTTGGCTAGAGTAACTCAATATATTACTGGTTTGCAGGAACTTTTGTGTTCCATTAACATGTAAAACAACCTTGTCATAATCCTGAATATTTCTGCTTCAAGTTTGGAAAGGTACAAATAAAAATTTTCCACAGCTTCCTTTAGTTTACATATGAACTGACAGAAGCATGTAATAAAATTCATGCCCACTTTCTAAAACTTGGGGGGGAGATTCCAAGACAATCTCATGATTGTTTTACGTGCCACCCAAATGTTCATGCATAACTTGAAGGGGTGGACAACTTGAACCAAATCTAACTTCAACTGTGCTTCAGTCACTTAATAATAACAACAGCAACAAAGGCCTTTAAGTATAGGATAGTTTTCTCACTCATATAACTCCTCGAGTGGAAGTTGCATTCAGAATCAAATGAGGATACAACTTTAAAGCTGAATTAACCACTTCCCATGACAGATATAGATAATGAGTTGCATGGGAGATCAAGACTCCACTTATCTGTTAATTTGAAACTTCAGTTGACAGATACTATTGCCCCACTTTATGATATTGTTGATACTATCCTTTCTAATTCAAGTAATCTAAACCAAGTTAGATCTAAGCAGTTCTGGATCAAACTCAAATGTCTAACACCTCATATTGAACTAGACACAAGAATTGATACCAATTCGGTTTAAGGGCACCAATCACCAAACATTGTACAAATGTTTCACATTACAAAAGACTACTATTCACAAGAACAAAATTTTACCTTTAGCAAAATTTTATCTTACTCTCACAAAGTTGCTATGCAGAAGTTAAATACGTATTCTGATAAGGGGAAAATATAAAAAACATAAAACACCCTTATAATGCTCCCACGATGTATAGGTCAACTACAAAAGTACACATTGACATGAATGGAGTAGAATAGCAGGACTATAAGATAATGAAACAACAAAGTATATTCAATGCTGAGTTTGTAACCAAAACCATAGATAAAGGCCAATGGCATAATACATTTCATGCAAAACAAATGTGCTATCAGCTTATCATGGATTTAGAGTTCAGGCTGGAAAACAAAAGAAATCAGTTTTAACACACCTCTTCAGCTACTAATCAGTGTGACCTTATCTTTACAAGTTGTAGCTGGATATGGTATCCTTAAACAGTTACAAGGTTCTTTCTCAGGGAAAATCAGCTGTTTGAACGAGTTAGCCCATCGCCTGGAGTCCACGTGCTTCCTGGGATTCACACTTGACATCCAAAGACTTCCTTATTTCCCATTGCAACAATTGTCATTTTGGCCATCTCCAATTGAAAAGGTGTATTTTTAAAACTTGCTAAACAGCATGGCTGAGTTTCAGGTCCTAATAGAATCTATATTAGACAATTTGATCTGAGCAGCCGCCTCACTCAACATTGAGTGCCTCCTTGAAGTGAAAACCATTTTTGAATTAAGAGTCTTATTCTTCAGAGTCATTCTCAAATTTTCTACATCATCCCACCTCCCTTCAGCGACATATGTGTTTGATAATAACAAATATGGAACAACATGATTTGGAAATAACTTAATCAGTTGCTTGGCCAGGATCTCTCCAGGTTCTGAAATACAGTGGGCCCTACAAGCTGAAAGAAGATCTCCCCATAAAGTTGGCTCTACCTCTGTATGCGTCTTCCTTGTGAGATCTTCTGATGGTTCTTTCAAACCTGCCTGGCCAAGGAGATCAACCAGACAACCATAGTGCTCAGGCTTTGGTTGAATCCTATATTTTCTATGCATTAGATCAAAGTACCACCAACCATTCCAAACCATCCCTGAATGTGAGCATGCAGACAAAACACTCATAAAAGTAGCATCATTTGGCATAGGACCTCCCTTCTCCATCTCCCTGAACATTTCTAGCGCTTTGTCTCCATGTCCATGTATACCGTATCCAATGATCATAGAATTCCATGACACCACACTTTTTTCAGGCATCTTATCAAACACTTCTCTAGCCAAATCCATTGCCCCGCATTTTGCATACATGGTTAATAGAGCAGTTGAGAGTAGCATATCAGGCTTAATCCCATTATCCTTCATATAAGAATGAACCCATTTTCCTTGACCAAGCATTTTCAGTTCCGCACATGCAGTCAAGACACTTACAAGAGATGCTTCATCAGGCACAAAGTCCCCTCCAACCATCATGTCAAAAAATCTCAAGCAATCACTATACTTCTTGCACCTTAGATAAAGAGCCAACATAACATTCCAAGAAACCACATTCCTCAAAGGCATCTCATCAAAAAACTTAGCTGCCATTGAAACATCTTTTATCCTTGCAAACCCATCAATCATGCAATTCCAAGACACAACATCTCTGGATGGCATTTTGTCAAACAATCCTCTAGCCGCCTCCATGTCTCCGACTCCCACATACCCAGAAATCATTGAATTCCAAGTGAAAATATCTCTCTCATACATTTCATCAAAGATCTCACGTGCAAGACCCAACTCTCCATTCTTCACATAACCATCAATCATCGAATTCCAACTCACCAAATCCAACACAAACCCATTATCAAACACCATCCTCGCATCCGAAGTCCTCCCACAAACAGAGTAAAAACGTATAAAAGAATTCCTCACAAACAAATCCAACTCAAACCCAAATTTCACTACTAAAGCATGAACCTTTTGACCTTCTCTCAAAGACCCAATATCAGCACAAACCTTAGCAACAAGAGGAAACGTGTAATGATTAGGCAAAACCCACTTAGCAATCATTTTTTCATAATAAAATCTCAAAGCACCAAAAGGATCATTCACATTCACAAAACTTCTCATTATAGTATTACACATAAAAGCATCAGGTTCTTCAATGTGATTATACAGAGAAACGCAATGAGAAACTGAATTTAAACAAGCACAGAGCTTCTTGATGTAACGACTCGCGGCGAAAGGGTGTTGGAAAAGGCCCAAGACTGTAAGTTGGGTGTGGATTTGATTGAATTGTTTGATGTTAGTACATGATTGTTCCAGTTTTTGCAAGATGGGGTGATTAAGATCTAATGTGGGTGCATTTGAGCTGTTGCTAATCGTTTGTGTGATTTGTTGGGGCGTTGGGTCATTAGGAAAGAGTTTTGGAGGGGTTTTAGAGAGGTTTTTCTTGGATTTGAGGAATTTGTTCAAAGAAAGGGAGTGTTTGTAGTATTTGTGGTTTATAGTCATTTTCTTTGTATTATGGCGGGAAGGGAAAGGGCTCTGAGGTATGGGTCGGGTGGGGAGTCCCAAGTCTCGACTGCATATTAGCGTCTATGCTTGGGGTGTGGCCATGTAGGTCTAGATGTGCAGTAGCAATAAAGAGATTCTTTTCTTCTTCTTTTTCATGAGAGTTTTTGGTGTTTTGGTTTTGTGTTTTCATTTTCATTTTTTTTTCCTTATGGTTTCCTTCACCGATTCGATGCAAGACAGTCTATTTGTTTGTGTGGTAGTAAAGAAAATCATGAGAAATTTAAGTTTTTACAATTTGGTTTGAGATGAAAAATCATGATGAATCAATGGTCAAGGAGTGAAAACTCCTCTTAGCCGTTATTAAGACTACACTTTTTTTCAATGAACTTTTACTTTATTAGCATTACTATTCTCTTATTTCAAGAGAGAGGTATGATCTTACTTCGCTTTTATAATAAATTAGACTTGGTGCTCATGTTTTATCCTGTGGCTGGATTATATTTTTATATAAAAAAATATTTAAGTATTGAAATGGGGTTAAAAAAATAAACAAAAAATGATGACAAAATATATTACAATATTAATTAAAATTAAAACAACATTGTTTATTT
>Ga0307517_10009983_pt1 | contig 13366 bp, 17 predicted proteins | sample 23_EM_MG_FD_194515 | JGI IMG/M metagenome (GOLD analysis project Ga0307517, IMG submission 194515) | Populus trichocarpa ectomycorrhiza microbial communities from riparian zone in the Pacific Northwest, United States - 23_EM | ecosystem: Host-associated > Plants > Roots > Unclassified | place...
GTGTATTCTTTAGTTTTGTTATTACAGGATTTCCTCTGCCTGAAGACGCTCTTCGGACAAGCTCAGAGACTACTGTAAGAAGCAGGACACCAGGCCTGTTCTCTTCCACTCTACCATCTCCTCTCTTCTACCTTCGTTGCTCCTCAAGCTTCCTCAGCACACCCGCTCAGCGTTTGCTCCCCACCAACATCAGAAATCCCCTCCACATAGGTTTGAAGACCTCTACCCTCGTTTGAGGCTCATTGTTGTCTCTGTCCAGCAAGGGCAAGCTACTCAAGAACCGGTTAGTGACTCCTAGTGAGGAGTCGTTCCCTGGAGTGTCTAGGCGCAGAGTGGCCCTGACACCAATCACTCATTGACAGGTGATGGCTGATGGCCCATACCCCCAGTTACTAGGGGCGAATGTACAATTACAATTGTCAGATCCAACAGGAACAAATCTATTTCTTGCTCTGCTAGTAAGCACAAGAAATGTATTAATTCTACAGCAGCTGCTCGTTGAACCCCTTCTCCTTTCCGTGTTTGAGGGTACATGTTGATGCTCAGTGGACACGGATTCCTTCTTATCGCTGATATAACCACGATATATTCCCAGGGATACCGCGCACGTGGTTTTGTCGAGTGCCCGCTCCAGAAGAGGTCTGTGGACTTTATGATGAAGCTCGATGAACAAATCTCGACGTTGTGCTTAGTAGGGATCAATTTTCAGTACGATATTGTGCGATTGTTTTCCGCTTAGGGTATGTTAACCCTCCTTCGTTCCCGACGTGGTTCTAACTGGCTTACAGGAACTCAACGCTCCCCATTCTGCATAGTATGGGCCATTTTCGCGGCACGGGCCCGCGCTGTGTCGGTGGCACGCCAAACGTACTTAAGATAAATCGCATCCATTCGTTAGAAATCTTCCCATACCATTAGAACATTTTTACATGTCCTGCAAGCTTTATTTAATCATTCACGAGCCTCATATATTGGAAACCGCCTCAGATTTCTCGCCTTGAGACACTTCGAAACATCTCGGCAACCGCCGGAACGCGTTGTCGATAGGCCGCCTCACCATCGCCTTGTGCGTCGGCCGTTACCCCCTCCTCCTGTCAGGGTGGGTGCCTGCTTACTCTTCGGGGGGCACTAGAGGTGTAGTAAGCGATGGGTGGTTTGGGGTGAGGGGAAGTCATGGAGCACGATCTGGGCGGAGGTTAGGGGATCGGTGATCGTAAGAGAAGACTGGCTTCCAAAATCTTGCGACGAAGTCAGCAAGAGTGTGTGAAAATAGCCAGAAGCTTTCCTCTTGAGGATGAAGATCTGACTGTACTTGTAACCAAGCGACGACTTCTCCAGGAAGGTCGGTTGGAAAGTCCCACCAGCTAACGATGCAAGACTCACAGAAGTAGAAGGGGTGCTTGTCGATGTAGACAAGTGGTTTCTCCTGGGAGTAAGCTGGGTGGACAATGAAGGTAATGACTGCAAGTGGTTGATTAGTGTAAACTGATCTCCACTCAAAGTAATGGTCGGCGGTGGCGAGGAAGGGTGGGGCGGGCACTCCACTATCTAAGGCAGAGAACAGTTTGTAGTAGGGACAGTGCACAAACTGGCCTCTGGTCTGGTTAACACTGAGGCTTGTCAGCAAGCGTTGACTCCACAGAAACGGTCTAATGTCTTCGATAGGAGGGAGAGGGAAAGGGGAAAGTAGGTTGGGATTGGGTAGTGGGGGTGGTAACATACAATAGCAGGAAGATCCTGCCAAGTATGTGAGTATAAGGGGGTAAAAGGGTTTTTATTGAGTATCCAACTTACAAGTTGGAGTAGTGGGTTACAGAGAAGATTGAGGATAAGGGGAAAAGAGAGCCGGAGGGGCTCGTCCTTATATACTCCCAGACTCTCATCACATGATCTACTACTTTCTATGGCTAAGTTCTACTTTCCTTTGGAGGCGTCTAGTATTGCGTTGAGAACCATAGAAATGAGTCCTAAAGCATCTTCTGGAAAGTTCTTATTGATGAGCGGAACATCCTTCCGTTGCTAAGGACAACTTCCTTTCTGATTGATGGTGGAGGCTGTGTAATGATGGGCTGTGTTTCTGAGAAGCTTGATGGTGGCATTTTTGGGAAGAAATCCCCAGATCTAAAACTCCCCTCCAATAATAGCCTGATCGAGTAATATTTGATAGAAGGGTTTGATGGAAACCAAGATCCGGTTGTTCAGGGTTAGGGTTCTTTCCTCCTATTTAATGATTGGTCAATAGCCGATTCCTTCCCTCAACTCGCTTTTCTTTTCCCCCCATCAACTCCTCTCAACTCCTATAACCTGTCTATTCCCCGCCTCCTTTTATTATGTCTTCTCGCTCTAAGACCGTTAACATCTCTCTGGATCTCCCAGTCGCCCTTGGTTCCCAAGACGAAGTTTGGGGAAACGACAACAGTGACTTCTATGAGGGCATCGACCCATTGGTACGTGTGGTGAAGCGTTCGGGAGGTTTATCCTGTGCTGACCCTCATGTTAGATTGATTTGTCATACCGTGCTGGTCAATCGGTATTCCAACATCCCCCTTCCTCTGTCTCTGACTTGAGGAACGAGGTGTTGTGTTTGCGCATGAATGAAATTATCAGCAACAATCTCCATACTCGGGGTATCAACATCCAAGACGAGCAAGCGCTTTGTATTGTATTGTTAGAAAGGAGGATCGCCGCTATGGAGGAGAAGTTGGATGAGGCCCATTGTTTGTCAGTAATGAGTCGATCTGTGATTACTCATTATGTTGAAGCTCATTGGTTGCCTATGGCTGTTGTCTTTGGTCAGCTTGGGAAGTCAGCGCCCTGCGCCTTCTTCGGATCCAACCAACACTGTGACGTCTCAGATGTCACAGCTTTCTCTGAGGGAGCGTCTCAATCTCCCACGCTCCCTTCCCTTCCTTCCCTCAAGTCCGTCTCCTCCTCTTCCATCGACTCCATCTATCACACCCCCTCCTTCCTACAAGGAACGCTCTTGTTGTCGCCGGCACCGCTCCAAGAAGGATTTGTACTTGTTACTGAAAGAGAACAGACCTCTTCGACAGCGTTGTTCCCCTCGTTCCCAGGAGACTCGGGATCATTTAGCCCTCCTGACCAAGGAGGCTTTGTTGAAGGAGTCTCTCCAGAGGTTCCATCATTTGGTAATGACAGATGGTGTGACGAGTGCGGTGGAGTCCATGCGATGGATCTTGTTGGAGCTGGGCATTGAATTGGAGCACAACCCTTTTGGATGCACTTACTGTCAGGTTCAGGAAGGGAAGATGGTTTATTGTAGTTGTAGTGTTCGCTATGGTCGTCATCCCCTTCATCACTTGATGGTAGATGATCATTCGTGTTGTGAGCCTCCGTGCGACTTTGACGTCTTGTAGTTGTATTTGTGTTTGAATATAACTTGATCTTGTTCCTCGCCTTTATGTCACGAATCTCAATTGTGATATGTTTGATTTGTTTGATTAAATCTTGAGTTCGTGACACCTCCTACTTCTACCCACCCCCTTCTTACCCAGACAACCGCCCACAACGTTCTCTGACCACGCAGCCCAAGTTGTGTTTCAATCGTCATTAATCCTAACCTTTGTCGTGGTCTGCAAGATGGTCTGGTCTTGAGGCTTGGAGCTGTGAAATTTGGTATGTCTTTGCCTGGATTCTTGTACAAACAACTTCGAGTTGACCCCATCCCATCGTAAAGGTTAAATGGGGTATTGGGGGCAAGCGGGACACACCATCCAAGGTGTTGATTCGTCATCGATACCGGTGCTTGCATAAACCTTTTACCACAAGATTTCAGGAGTCCATTTATCAGACAAGTGCATCTTCATGCAGCGTGTGGATGTGTTGGTTATAAACGGGTCAGATCTGTGAGGTAAGTGCCCTCTAAATCGTTGCGTTTGTGTCATTACCATTGTTCTGAGCAGGATCTACAGCCCTTCATTCCTCCGCCTAACCAACGTCTTTGGGACCCCACCACGTCCGCCTCGTGACCAAGCATCCCACTTCGAGAGAGCTAGCGCAGCATGTACACCGCTGTGCCGGCAGCAGATTCAGTTCGGTTTGATAGTGCTATCGTCAACCCCAGACCTAACCCCCAGACCCACCATCCACCTGCCTATGCCCCCATGATGCAATCCCGTACTTAGTAAGTGTTCTTTCTATTGATCACACGGGTTCATTTCTGAGGGAACAATCTATCGTGTCTGTACAGGGCAATCTAACGTCTTCCCCACCTTTCGGCCTCTCCGCATCTCAATAGCCCTGTCGCTCGCCTTCACCCGTGACAACAACCTTCTCCCTAAAGCTCTCTCCCTTGTCCTGTGCTCACGTCCCCCCTCTCCCCCATCCAAGATCGCCGCCGATCGTTTCTCGACGGCTTATCAACAGTCCCATGAGAATCCAACTTGCAACTCATTTGTTAGTAAGAAGTTGGATTTATTCTGTGACATGTTGGCTCACCCAAATCCGCACAGATTATGCACCACTTTTGTCGGGAGAACACACTGCTGGGACAAGCGTTCAGGGTGTTGTGCGATTTTATCGATAAGGGACGTTGCTTGATTTTACCTCTCGGTAGGACACCACGTTTGGTGATTTGCCTCGGGCGAGTCGCTGACCTCCCCTCCCCCAGCCGTTAACTAAACTGCTCGGGACACCCGTTGTTATAATGATCAAGTGAGTCATACTTTCGACTCTTGAAAATTCGGGATGCTCACTCAACCACGTAGTGTCCCCATGTCCCCACCGCTCTCGACAACATCGTTTGGCCCAAGCTCAGACGGTCACACTGGGGGCAGAGGGGGTCTTACCTGGCAGGCAAATTGAGAGTTTGTTGAGAGTTTGTGATCAATTCGCTCCCAATTTGCCCAGTGGGTAAGTTGTGAGTTCTTTCAAAACTTACTCACCACTTTGATCTCAATTTGATCAGTGGGTAAGTTGTGAGTTTGTTCAAAAGAAACCTGCCATATTACCCACCAGGTATTTTCTAGATGAACCCCCTGGGTTCTTTGACAATTTTGTTCAAAACTTGCCCACAATTTGCCTGAGCCACTCATTGAGAGTTCTTTCAAAAATACCCAGCAATTTGATTACAATATGCCTAGTGGGTTCTTTTCAAAGAACTCACAACAAACTCTCAATGTGGCTCAATTTTACCACAAACTCTCAAAGAACCTATTGAGTATCTGATTGAGTACATTGTGGTCAAATTGCTGGGTATTTTTTAAAAGAACTCTCAATGAGTGGCTCAGGCAAATTGTGGGCAAGTTTTGAACAAAATTGTCAAAGAACCCAGGGGGTTCATCTAGAAAATACCTGGTGGGTAATATGGCAGGTTTCTTTTGAACAAACTCACAACTTACCCACTGATCAAATTGAGATCAAAGTGGTGAGTAAGTTTTGAAAGAACTCACAACTTACCCACTGGGCAAATTGGGAGCGAATTGATCACAAACTTTCAACAAACTCTCAATTTGCCTGCCAGGTAAGACCCCCTCTGCCCCCAGTGTCAGGGATCTGACCGGCATCCAGGTCGCACAGTACCTATGTAGCCCGTTCCCCTCGTTCGCATCCCCTTTGTTTATCTGCGGGGATCTGATGAACTGGGGTTCGGGTTCATGCGGTGAGCGGATTTCTCCTTGTCTCAAAAGATTGTCACTAACGGATGATCTATCCAGGTGATGCAATGCCTCCACAACGGCACCGACCATCGTTATCCTCGGAGTAGTATTGGGGGGTGGTGTTGCGGCTCACTGTTGTCTGACAAGGAGGTTTGTGCCACGTTTATGGGTCTTGGTCGTGGATGCTAGGGCTCAGGGCAACAGCGTGTGTAGTGAACGCCTATGTCGTCTGACGTCAGGTATTTCCGCCTTGCTCTGTTTGTCATGTTTGTCTGATGTGCGCACATAGCAACAGCTCGTCGCTACCGGCGCAACAAGATTCTGGGTGTGATTCAATGAAAGCAAATGGCAGGGCATCAAGGAATGTGCTATGGGTCGCAAGCGAGGTAGTTCTGTGAGTGTTTTTCTGTAATCCCGGGTTGAGGAGAAGTTGAATCCTGCGCGCAGAGTAAAATAGGTAGGATCTTGAGCGTATATACAGAATATCAAGCCCAGAGTGTTGTTATGAGCGTGGGCCTCCATCATAGAGGGAGGGGCAGTTCGTGGGAGCGGTACGTCACCCCTCTCGGCGACAGCAAAACAGAAACTGAACGATGGCTCGACCCCCACATAACTCCACGCAACCCCAACACAACCCCAACCGCCCAACTCAACTCCAGTTCAACCCCAACCCGACTTCTACCTAGCCCTCAACTCAACCTCAACCTTGACCTCGAGCCCAACCCCAACATGTGTATGTTGGGTGTTGAGATTCTGTCGCAATGTGTCCGTGCTGAACCCAGCGAGTACATTGTGATCGCATTTTGAATAAACCTAAAATGGATTTGTAATGGGATCAGCGAATACATCTAAAATGTGATCAACGCTTAACGCGAGGTTTTTCCCAGCGGGAACATCACAGGAACATTTGAAATGTCAGTCCGGTGGTTCCAGCGGGCACATTGAAAACGCATGGGTTGAGCACATTCTGAATGTGCGCCGCATGTCCGCTACCCAGGCACATTGTGATCGCAACACGTGGGACATTCACAATGTGGCCGGTGGGTCTGTGTTGGTGACAATTTGGGAGCATTGTGAATGTTTTGTCGATGCCTCCATCCCAGGTTCCATGGTATACATTGGGAAGACATGACTGAGCACATTTTGATTGCGAACAAAGTTCCGGGTGCCGTGCACATTGTGGTGCCATTTATCCTGATTTCCGGCATGTACATTGAAAATGTTCTCTACTTTGTATCTCAAATGTGCACCTCAGGCACAATGCGGATACATACAAACCGTGTCTCTACTGTAGCTGAAAATGTGACGGGGGGGCACAGGTTAATTACATTTAAAATTTGATCTCGATGGGACAGCAGGTAACATGGGGGTCCCATCGTCGGGTACATTTTGAATGTGATCAAACTAATCTCAGTGAGCGCATTGTGGTCACTTGGTGCCTGTACTCACAATGTGATTAGGATGTGCCCGCCGGGTATTTGGGTCCTTGTCCCCAGTGGAAGGAGATGAGGACTGGGCTTATTTTCATGTGAACATGTAAGCCCCAACTGTCACTCAGATCAATCACTCATGTGTCTATTCCCAGCATCGTTGACAGGGACATGTTCATGTGTTACTGCGGAGGTGGAATTGGTCACACGTACATGTGAGAAGTTGAGGACCGGTTCGAAGACATGAGGCGTGAACAGGGCGGTTTGGAGTGTGTGCCGCAAGCCATGCAGCCCCCTCAGGATGCAGGCAACGGTACAGGGGCACCCACGACCAGTAATATTACCGAAACCGTGACTCCTACCAGAAACACTCCGATCGCAGATGGCAGCGGCGAAGATCAGATTGAAGGCAGGGACCCCGAGGATGAATGGGAGGATATCCCCCCTGAAGAGGATTGTCTTAGTGAAGAGGGTGGTGACAGGGATAGCGATGAGGACGGCGATGAGGATAGCGATGAGGACAGCAATGATGCAAGTTGTAGTGATGTTGACCAGGGCACATACGGAATGGCCGAATATTGAGCTGTATTTGAATTTTGTTCTACAACTAATACAGTGTCGAATTCTACTTGTGCGGAGGTGGGGTGTCACCCAAGTCCATTTGTACTATAGATGAGGTGCGGGTGTGTGCGGATGTGGGACATGAAGTGAGTCGATGATGGAGAGGGGGGGACCTGACCACTGTGGACTGTAGGAACCTTGTCACCGAAAGCGGTATTGTTCAACGTGTGGATGATGACACGGAGGAGAGCGGCGGTCTCTTCATTCGGGTCTCGCTGGAGTTGGGAGTGGACCTGGATGATGAATGCGGAGGTTATGGCGGAGAACAGACCGGCATGTGACCTGAGTCAGCATATGTGCGCCTATACATCGCCCACAACGTACAAATATCAACATTGTGTTCAAATCCTCGTCATATTTCTTCATGAACTCCCTGTCATATTCATCAGCTTCCTTTCGGTATTGCTCATAAAACAGAGTGCGGAAATCTTCCTGGTTTGATGGTAAATTCTGTCTCTGGCTTCGTGGGGGCCTTAATGGCGGTTAGGTATCAGGGCATGGAACATAGATTACCCAAATGCCGACCGTTTATTCTGAAACCCATCTCCATTCCTCTTGGATTCTTCGCCGATTCTCCAGCTGTGTTTGAAGGTCAGAGGCATATATCATTGAATGGAGCATAAACCTCACCTGCCCGCTCAGAACTACAGCGTTCGGTTCGATGGCCTTTCCAGCCTCCGCGATTTATCGGCGTGGCGGATCTCGCCCCAACCCATCCAGCTTCTGGATGGAGCATCTCCATGTCTTTGCAAATGACTTGTACACAGTAATGACGACGGGAATAGCCAGAGCCGTACCGTTCCTGAGCGGTGTCAACTGGCGAAGCTTGTGGGTGTCGAGGGTGTTGGTGTACGGCCGGTGGGAAGGCGGGGATCACATGCCAGGTCAATTCTGGAGGGAAAGAGCAAGCGGCCAATCCGTCGTGCAAACGCCAAGTGCACAGCAGCACAAATGATCCACGACAACAAAAGAGACCCTCCCACTGGAAAGTGGGGGGGGGGCATAGCGACAGCCGGGAGGGCTCTATGCTGTCGTTTCAAGTTTGGCGTGCCTACAAATTGGAGGAGAGCAGAGGAACAAATGGAATTGTGAAGACCAGGCGTGAGTCGAATAACACGGGGGTCTTGCCGGATCATGAGCAACAGCACGGGGAAGAGCGATTTCGGGTGGCCCAATCAAACCCCCTCCCTTATGGTTGTGGGGATAACCCAACATCTCCCCTCACCGCAATAATCTTACTACCCCAATGTTGTTTGCATGACGTATATACCCAAATTTCTTAAAGTCCGTGTACTATAGAGTAGCCTACCAGGGAAGGCGAAATCATTCCGCTTGACCACCAAACTACCCAACAGCCTCCAACCTCAGTCTTGGGCTCTGCTGCTTGTCAGCCCTATGCCATGTTGAGCTGTGTTTGAAACCAAGGAATATTCTCTGGGAGTCTCGTCGGCACCAACGTGGGTCCGGAAAGAATCGCGGGTCACAAAGCATTGAGCTCAACCGGAACTCAATTGAGTCCTCTCCTGGTCGCGCGAGGGTCGCGGCAGATGGTATCAGCCGAATGTGAGTCAAACCTTATCTTAATCATATCTTTTGTCTTACCGAGGCTGACCGACAAGGTCCGACCCGAGGGTTTTCCATGGGTCAGCTGCTTGTGAGAGAGCACCCAGGCGAAAATCTATATAAGTGTGAGGTTCTCGCCCTCCCCCCCACACCGCAGACGTTGGTGATTTGGGTTCAGTAGGGACATTAATTATGGTATTTAGAAGCCACTTGGACTCCGCTGACTTTTTTCTTCCAAACAGGTCTCCTGCCGGTTCGGCATCCCACAGTAAGTATGCGTTTGGTTATTCCAGCTGCCATATTATATTTCCACTGGTAGGTTCCATAGGTACTCAGATTGGCCTCACCGGGTGAGCATCGGGCTGTCCGAGTGGTAGACCCATCGGGCCATCGGTCTGAGTCAGTCTGACTCAGCACCACTGGGTACGTCATGACGATACCGACATGATTCTCGCTGTGGATCCTCGAGTGCTGACGACCCCTCTCTAGATCCGGCCGGCGGTCTCATGAGGTGGGTCAGCCAGGTGCACAAGAGATCATCATCTTAGATTGATTTCTTGGTCACTGCTGTTGCTTGCTTCCAACCCGCTGCCGGGAACATAGGAGTACTCACATGGCTGATTTAAAGATATAATTAATAAATTGTTTTTTGGCATTGCCCCTGTGGGATTTCAGCCGGAAATAAATTCATATGGCATTCAAGGTTATGTGTCAGCGCGTTTGCAACTGCTAACAAAAATCGTTATAAAAATTTCAAAACCCTCACAACCCTCGAATTATTCACGACTTCAAGACCTTCACGAACACATTTCGAGAACAAGAGACCCACATTCATTTACGATTCAAGATAATACTACTGGTTACAACAAATTCCTACTACGAATCAAGAGTATTGTTATCAAAATCAAGAACCTCACCATGATATGAAGCCGGAGAAGCAGTCCTATCAAGAGAATCATGGTTATTGGTTAAAGTCGAGAAGATACGATCCCCTTCCTCAATCCCCAAGGGAACGTGTAATTCCATCTCCCATCGACTAGCATCCATCCGATAAACCACTCGCCCTCTCCATCCCTCGAGACTCCTGACTGGGACGTGACTCATCACTGCTCGAAGCCTCTCTTGATCATCAGGCAAAGACAGTGAGAGGTTCATCTCCTCGGCGACTTCCTTGATCCTCGGCCTCACATTCATCAGACTGATTCTCCCCACTATCGGTCTCTCCAGAAGAGTTGTATCTTCCATACCCTCCTCAAGTGCGACAAGCGAGTCTGCAAAGCTCGAGCTCTGACTTCTCGACAATGGAACGTCCGCCGCCACAACAAGACTTTCGGGCTGTTTGATAGGGCTTAGTCCTTCGAGCCTTTCGATACCCGAGTTTGGGATCCCAACGACGACGAACCTCCTCTTGATGAATCTTGTGCTCCTCCATCCTCTGAGCCAAGAGATCTCTTTCACCATCATACTCTGGAAAGTCTCGAGCAAGAATTGGTTGCTCATCAAGGACGCTAGGGATCTGCTAATCGGAATTGTCAGTAATGATTCATCTCATACTGGACAATGCCGAACCTGGCAATCAAACTCCCCATCCCTAACCTCCTCAGCAATCAAGGTCACTCCTTCGTCACTCAAGCTTCCCTCGTTGTCCGGAGCATAGACCACAAGCTCCAAGGGAGGAATCTCCACAGGCACAAGATGATCTTCACCTTCTTGAGGCGGAGTCAAGTACTCTTCGTTTTCGGCATATTCAAGCTCCGAAGGTTCATTATCTCCTCCGATATGGCTCAAGCCGTCCAAACAATGTTCCTAATAAAGACGTCGTCAATAATCGAAGATCAACACGATCGATCGACTTACCGATTGACAGTGACACAACTGGTCTTCCATACTAGCGACTTCATCAGCTAGTTGATGATGTTTGTCCTCAAGAATATCCAATCGGGTTGTATCGTCCAACTCTCGAATCTGTTGCCCATGGCGATTCAAGCGTTCTTGATGCTTGTCGAGCTCGCGATTGTACTTGTCATCACAGGCTTTCACTGGGGGCAGAGGGGGTCTTACCTGGTAGGCAAATTGAGAGTTTGTTGAGAGTTTGTAATCAATTTGCTCCCACTTTGCCCAGTGGGTAAGTTGTGAGTTCTTTCAAAGCTTACCCACTACTTTGATCTCAATTTGATCAGTGGGTAAGTTGAGAGTTTGTTCAAAAGAAACCTGCCAAATTACCCACCAGGTATTTTCTGAATGAACCCCCTGGGTTCTTTGACAATTTTGTTCAAAACTTACCCACAATTTGCCTGAGCCACTCATTGAGGGTTCTTTCACAAAATGTCCAGATATTTGATCACAATGTACTCAACCATATACTCAATGAGTTCTTTGAGAGTTTGTGGTAAAATTGAGCCACATTGAGAGTTTGTTGTGAGTTCTTTGAAAAGAACCCACCAGGCATATTGTGGTCAAATTGCTGGGTATTTTTTGAAAGAACCCTCAATGAGTGGCTCAGGCAAATTGTGGGTAAGTTTTGAACAAAATTGTCAAAGAACCCAGGGGGTTCATTCAGAAAATACCTGGTGGGTAATTTGGCAGGTTTCTTTTGAACAAACTCTCAACTTACCCACTGATCAAATTGAGATCAAAGTGGTGGGTAAGTTTTGAAAGAACTCACAACTTGCCCACTGGGCAAAGTGGGAGCAAATTGGTTACAAACTCTCAAAAAACTCTCAATTTGCCTGCCAGGTAAGACCCCCTCTGCCCCCAGTGTTTGTTCGAAGCAGCCATGATTTCGAGTGCTATCTTCATCTCCTCCACCTCTGCCCTCAACTCACTCAAAGTCTCACGAGTTTCTCGCAACTCCCTCTCGAGGCAATCACTCTGTCATGCGGATCAACGACAATCATCGATCAATCAGACCAAGATTAACTCACTTGATCACGTTGAAGTGCCACTTCCTGCTGCGGGCGCGGATGGTCGGTCTGGGTGCAGGAAGGATAGGCGAAGGGGTGGGTTCTAGGTTTTGCAAATGGTCTGTAAGGCAATAGTTGCAGCCCAGAAAATGTATTATTTCAAGTAACTTAACATACCTATGATTTGTATTTCTTATGTCTCGTTCTCAGAATGTATTTGTCTTCTTGTCGTTTTCCATATTTATAAATGTGAGATCCCAGCCCATCCATACAATCCATTGTTTCGGACCAACACCTGGGCTGTACCCATTGTTTCGGACCAGTGTCTGGACTTGACCCATTGTTTCGGGCCTTTCCATCAAAGTAGTCCCCAGTGCCACAACTGTGGGAAATATCCATCACTGGGCTTCTCCGGATGTTCCCCTCCCATCAAAATACATCTGGGAGGATGACCAAGCGTGGGAAATGCTTCCCCTGGCATCCTCCCCTTCCGGATGACCCCCTGGGTGGCCCCACTAGCCATATGTGGTCAATATATTTTGATTAGCTTACCTAAGCATTATTTTACTGGCTGGTTCGAAAAGTATGTACACAAAAATCTTCGAAATTAAATACGAGAAAAATACCAGGCCCTGCAGAACGTCAAACGCGTAAGATCCCGCTAAACGCGCCGTCGAACGGATGAGAATTGAGCGAGATGTGCTCAATTTTCGAACGGCATCGAGGGAGCATTGCCAGCTCACCGCGCGGATTGATGGGATTGATCGCGACTTCCTTTTTGGGAACGCGTGCGGAACCCGGGCTCGCCCCGGGTTGCAGTCCCTTCCCCTCGCGATTGGGGGGCCACACAGGTAAGCTAGGGCCTAGCCCTTTCATATATTAACCATTGTAATCTATATCTAGGGTTTGACACCACTTTCGTGTTATCCGGCGCGAGTCCGGTTACCCTCACCCCGGGGGGTGGGGGTAGAAATCGCCCCATAGCAGGCGCATTAGGTGAGCGATTCCTTAGCCCTTCCAGGCGTTTGGTATACTCACAAATGCGAAGGGATTCCGCCACTCTCGGCGCGATTTGGTGAGGATCTCCCCACCTCGCCTCCCAGGTGGGTGGGGACAATTTCGCTCGTAGCGACTCCTACAGGTAAGTATTCGTTTATTCCTTTCAGACGTCTATTATACTAATATAAACGAAGGAAATCGAGCCCACGTTGGGCTTGTTTCGTTCGGTTTC